>JAEEGK010014657.1_pt1 | contig 17481 bp, 11 predicted proteins | sample 8958771 | NCBI WGS metagenome assembly JAEEGK01 (sample SAMN16246547, study PRJNA631951) | gut metagenome | biome: gut microbiome; feature: rumen; material: SC-attached | host: Bos | place: Iran: Karaj | collected 2018-10
GAACGAAAGAAACAGTATTATAGGGAAAATCGACTGGGTGACTGTGCTCATTTATCTGGCGCTGGTGATGATTGGCTGGTTCAGCATCTTCTCTGCCCGATACAACGAGGCGCATCCCAGCATCTTTGACATGTCGCAAGTGTATGGAAAACAATTGGTTTGGATTGGTGTCTCTCTCTTGATAGGCTTTGTCGTCCTGCTTATTGATGCCAAGTTCTTCAACGCCTTTTCACTTTGGATTTATATTGCGGTATTGTTTTCCTTATTCGCCGTTTTGGTGTACGGCAAGGCCACCAAAGGCGCCACCTCGTGGATTGAGTTCGGACCAGTAAAGTTCCAGCCTTCCGAATTTGCCAAGATGGCCACTGCCTTGGCCGTGGCAGGCTATCTAGATCGGTTAGACGTGGATCTTCAAAAGCGTAAGGACCAAATCATTGCTATTGCGCTTGTTCTTATCCCGATGGCACTCGTGCTGCTTCAAAACGACACGGGGTCAGCCATTGTTTTTGTCTCATTCATTTTTGTCTTCTATCGTGAGGGATTGCCAGGCACAGGTTGGGTGATGTTGGCTGGCGTGGCTGCCATTATTTTGTTCGTTTTCACGTTGATATGGTCACAAAAGATCATGTACATCATCCTAGGCAGCCTTTTTGTCCTCACTTTGACCTATTACCTGCTGAACAAGAAAAAGAACCTCTTGACGATGCTGGCGGTCTTTGCCTTCATGTTCGCCTTTGTGTTCTCGGTGGACTATGCCTTCAACAAGGTACTTCAGGAACACCAACGGAACCGTATCTTGGTGCTGCTGGGCCAACTTGACGACCCGAAAGGCGTAGGTTACAACGTGCACCAGTCGAAAATCGCCATCGGCTCGGGTGGACTGACTGGCAAAGGCTTCCTGCAAGGCACACAGACCAAATATGATTTCGTGCCGGAGCAGCACACCGACTTCATTTTCTGCACCGTTGGCGAAGAAGGAGGCTTCCTTGGAACCGCTCTCGTCGTACTCCTGTATGTGGCCTTGTTGGTGAAAATCATTTTCATGGCCGAGCGACAACGATCTACCTTCAGCCGTGTGTATGGCTATGGCATCGCAGGCATACTCTTCGTCCACGTGGCCATCAATATCGGCATGACCATAGGGTTGGTGCCTGTCATCGGCATTCCCCTACCCTTCTTGAGCTACGGTGGATCCAGCATGCTGGCCTTCACCATCATGTTGGCCATTTTCGTGAAACAGGATGCCAATCGGTTGAATATCCTATGATTCCTTGTAAAGGGACGTGAAACCGAATTTCGTGATATCAAACAATCCCAGGTCGCTGATTTTCAATTCAGGAATGACCAATAAAGCCATAAACGCCAAGGTCATGAAAGGTGCATAGAGTGTTGAACCCAAGCGTTTTGCAAGCGCATCAACATTTTCGTAGGCAGCGGCCACCAAGTAACCGTCTTCGTTGCTCATCAGTCCAGCCACGGGCAAGGGCACAGCGACCATCTCCGTACCACAATAGGCTGTCACGCCACCACCATGTTCGATAAGCAAGTTGACAGCATGGAGGATATCGCTATCGGTGACACCCACCGCCACGATATTGTGGCTGTCGTGCGCCACACTTGACGCCAAGGCACCGCGTTTCAAGCCAAAGTTTTTGATGAAACAAACCGCAGGCTTGGCCGGTTGATACCGGTTGACGACGACCATCTTCAAGATGTCGCGTTCCACATCACTGACAAGACCTCCTTTCTCCACTTTTGGATCAGTGGTAAAACTCTTAGTAATCAACTGTCCATCAAGGCATTCTATCACTTTTATCTGCTTACCCTCGTCGGGGACGAAAAGCTCTTCTGCCTTGATGTAATGGGCAATGAATTTGTTCGGGGTTTCAGTCTCTTTATAATTGATGTTCGACACCCCGTTTTCAGCCACCAGCACACCTTTGATATAAGTCTGTTTGGCGACAGGATTGTGCAGGTCATCGACCACGATGAAGTCGGCATCGTCGCCCTTTTGAAGCATCCCTACATTGAGCTTGTAATGCTTCACTGCATTGAGCGAGGCGGCTTTCAGCACATCCATCACATTGTAACCCAATGCAATGGACCTACGGACCAAGTCATCGATGTGGCCTTTCACCAACTCGTTGGGGTGCTTGTCATCGGAGCAGAACATCAACTTGTCGGGATGCGTAGCCATTAGCGGAATCAGAGCTTCGAAATTCTTGGCCGCACTGCCTTCGCGAACAAGGATCTTCATGCCAAGACTGATCTTTTCCAAAGCTCCCGCCTGACGGAAACATTCATGGTCGGTGGTGATACCTGCAGCCACATACTTCTGCAAATCGGTGCCCGTCACAGCAGGGGCATGTCCGTCAATGGGTTTGCCATACCGTTTTGCCGAGGCAATCTTCTCCATGACTTCGCGGTCTTCAAAGATGACGCCCGGATAGTTCATCATCTCCGAAAGATAATAGATGTCGTCGGATGCCATCAACTCCTCTATGTCCTTGGCATTGAGGGAGCTGCCTGACGTCTCAAAAGCGGTTGCAGGCACACAGCTGGGGGCACCAAAGAAAAACTTGAATGGCACCTTCTTGCCATTGTCAATCATATATTGAACGCCTTCCTTACCCAGCACATTGGCGATTTCGTGCGGGTCGCTGACGGTGGCTACCGTGCCATGGCAAGTGGCCAGACGGGCAAACTCCGAGGGAATCAACATGGAGCTCTCAATATGCACATGCGCATCGACAAAGCCCGGCATGATGAACTGGGTGTTGCCGACAGGCTGTTCTTCAATCTTGCTGATCTTGCCGTCTTCAACAACCACCACACCTGAAAAAATCCTTGAGTTGACAAGGTCGACAATCTGACCTCCTATGGTGAATGAATTATTCATGATATTGTTTTAAGCTATTTTTTGTTGTCCCAAAAATAAAAGAAACTCACCACGCGACAGAACAGCTCACGATACCAAACCTGTTCCAATTCCAAGTCGACATCTTTGGTACGGCTGCGAAAGACATGGATCCTATAGAAAAAATTGTGTGCCCGCCATTCACGTACTTGTGACTCTATATCACGCTGGTTGACAGCCATTTCGGAAGGTACGGACTCGCTCAGTTCCTGCAAATATTCACGCATAGCCTGTCTGCTCTTTACTTGACAGGAGTCAAGAATGTGGGTATTGGTCTTAGACACTATAGCGTTGGCAGTCTCCATATCAGATTGTTAGTTCGGCCCTTACGCAGACTCAGGTTCCTTGGTTATTGGTTTGAAAACATGTCTTTGTGTCAGCATGAGCAGGAAGGCGAGCAAAGCACCCAACGCATCGGAAATCGTCAGCGAAGCCCACACGCCTGTCAAGCCGTTGCCGCCCATATTAATAAACAAGGTCGGGATGAGATAGATCATGGGGATGAGGAACAGCACCTGACGCGAGAGGCTGGTGACGATGGCGATCCAAGGCTTGTCGATACTCTGGAAGAAGTTGGAGTTGGTGATGGTGAAGCCCACCAAGGGGAACATCACCAACATGAAGCGCATGGCTGGGATACCAATCTGTATCAACTCCTCCTCTTTGGTAAAGATACGCAGCATGGCATGAGGCAACGTCAACGCCAGCAAGGCGCCAACGGCACCTATCAACACATTGATTTTCATCGTCAGGGTGTAGACTTCCTTCAACCGCAAAGGATGCCCCGCACCGTAGTTGTAGCCTGCAATGGGTTGCATGCCTTGACACAGACCCAAGATGAGCATCACACTAAGGCTGCCGAAGGTGTTGGCCAAGCCGTAAGCACCCACAGCCAAGTCGCCACCGTAACGGATGAGTTGGTTGTTGAGCAAGGCCACCACTGCCGAGGCCGCGAGATTCATCGAGAAGGGGCTTATGCCGATGAGCAGGATATTGCGGAAGATGTAAAACTTGGGTTTCCAAGCATGGCGGCGGAAGCGGATAAACGAACTCTTTTGCAGGAAATGCCACACCGCGAGGATGCCCGTACAGGTCATGGAAATGGTGCTGGCCCAGGCTGCACCGGCGATGCCCCAATCCAAGACAATGATGAACAACGCGTCCAATAAGATGTTGAGAATGGCACCGCCTGCCATGATCCACATCGACTTCTGTGGATAGCCCGTGGCTCGCATCAAGCCGGTAAGGTTGAACGACAGTGTGGTCATAAACATACCCGGAAGTATAATGTCCATATACTCACGGGCGTAGGCGATGGTATCAGCCGAAGCACCGAAGGCCGTCAGGATGCGGTCCATGAAGAGGTAGCCGCCCGTGACGAAGAGGAAACCGAAGAAGAAGGTAAGCAGCAAGCTATTGCCCAAGATATCCTCAGCCCATTTGTAGTCCTTCTTGCCGAGGATGATGGACATACGTGCCGCCGAGCCTGCACCCACCAACGAGCCGAAAGCATGGATGATGTTCATGATGGGCATGGTGATGGCCAAACCCGCGATGGCTAAAGCACCCACATACTGTCCCAAAAAAACACGGTCTACTATATTATAAATGGACGCGATGATGTGGCTGACGATGCTGGGCAACGCGTACATCCACAACAGGCGGCTGATTTTCAACGTCTCTAACTCTTTTGTCCTGTCAATTCGTTCCATAGTTTCTGAGTTAATCGAAGGAAGCCCTCCAAGCTCAATAACCAAAATTTCTGTTTTTGAGCGTGCAAAAGTAGCAAAAAACCACGTCCCAAATCCAAACAATTCCGTATTTTTGCCGATTGTATCCCAAATGAAACCCAAGACAGGGTGACAAAACACAAAAGAATGAAATACAGGGCGTTAACGATAGTATTCTCTATGCTTTTCTGTCTGACGACGAACCATTGTTGTGTTTCGTCGGGCTCCAACGCCATTACTAAGGAGCTGAAAACGATAGAGAAAAAAGAGATTCCCCTTCCCTTCCACCCCGACTTGGTCAACGTTGTTGAGATTTACGAAAACGAAGCTTTGCCGGAATTGTTCCTCAGCTATGAAGCCTTCATCGAGGCAGCGTTGAGGAGCCGAGGCATTCCTCTGGAGCTGAAATACCTGCCTCTCGCATTATCCGGAATGCGGCTCGACTATCAACGTGACGACAGGTGTGGCGTTTGGGCTTTGCCCACCTTGACAGGACTGCATTATGGCCTGACCATCGACGGACGCCGCGACGAGCGTTTTTCTGTTGAGGCTTCCACCAAGGCAGCGCTGGACTATCTCGCCGACCTCCACGAAAAATACAATGACTGGTGGCAGTCCATCCTGGCTTATGCAAGCAGCCCCAACGCCTTGCAACATGCCATTTCGAAAAGCGAAACCGACCTTGAGCTGTGGGACTTCTATGAGCAAAAGCTGATTCCAAATGCCGAAATCATCCGCGACTTCATCGCTTGTAACTGTGTGTATCACGACCATCAGGTTGAAAACACGAATCAGGTTCCAGCCGTGGATACGAAGCTGTATGACGAACCCGTCGTTGAGGAGCCGATAGTCGTTGAGGAGCCGATAAAAGAAGAACCCAAAATAACAGAGGAACAACAACAGACGGTGAAAGAAGAGCCCAAGCCCGAGGAAGAGAAGCCACAAAAGAATGAAAAGGTGACCACATATAAGGTGAAAAAGGGGGATACGCTGACTCGTATCGCCAAAAAGCATAGCGTCACCATATCAGATATAGTTGAATGGAACCACCTGGAAAGCGATCTTATCCGGGAGGGTCAAGAATTGATTATTAAAAAATGAAACCCATACGCATACTCATATTCATCGTTTCTATCATTGCCTTGTTTGGCGTAATATGGTTCTTTTTCCCTGACGAAGGCCTTCAGGTAGGTAGCCTTAACCTCTGCTTCCCTTCGTATGCTGAAGCCAAGAACGGCGACAATAACAACAAGATTGTTGACGTGGATGATGTCATCGACAAGGTAAACAAAAGCTATGCGATGAGTTATTCCGAGTCCTTGCTCGACAGCCTGCGCTTTTTCCGCAGCTATCTCAAAGAGAACCCCAACCGCATCTATCTGCCTAACGATGATTACCAGTATTTTGACTCGCTCTTCAACCTGTTCGAACAAGCCAAAGGCGAAGGGAAGACCTACCGTGTGATGCACTACGGGGATTCACAGATCGAGATGGACCGTATCTCTTCGGTACTAAGACAAAAACTCCAAGAGTTCTTCGGAGGTTCGGGACCCAACATGATTCCCGCCATCCAAGCCGTGCCGACCATCTCCGTTTCCCAGCACAGCTCCAACCTCATCCGTTACACCCTTTACGGTGACGAAAGCACACGGCGTGCGCCTCACAACCGCTATGGTGTGATGACCCAGTTTGCGCAAGTGTCGGGCGAAGGTTCCATCTCATTCAGCCAAACCAATCACTCGCGCGCTTTCCAGAACTCGAAGATGATCTCGACCGTGTCAGTGCTTTTGGGAAAAAACAACAATGGCTTCACGGCTATCCTGAAATGCGACTCCCTCTCTTTGGAGCCTAAGAAACTGTCTGCCTGTGACAGCGTATCGCTCATCACCTGGAACCTGCCTGTCAACGTGAAACGTGGCACCATCAGTTTCAGAGGCCATGCCGAGATCTACGCCATCCTGCTCGACGGCGAGCCTGGCGTGGCGATTGACAACGTCGCTTTGCGCGGATGCTCGGGGACCATTTTCACCCGTATCAACGAGTCGACCATGCGGCAGTCTTTTGCCCTCCTCGACACCCGACTGATCATCCTGCAATTTGGCGGCAACAGGATGCCTGGCATCACTTCCTCCAGCAGCATCTCGTCCTACACCAAAGAGCTGGAGAAGCAGATCGACTACGTGAAACGCGTCGCTCCACAAGCCACACTGCTCTTCATCGGTCCTGCCGACATGAGCAAGAAATACAATGGAAAACTGGGTACCTGGAAAGGCCTTCCCGAGCTGAATGACTCCCTGCGTTCGATGGCCTTGCGCAACAATGTCGCCTATTGGGACATGTTCCACGTGATGGGCGGCGAAGGCTCCATGGTGCAGTGGGTGAAACACAAACCCGCCCTCGCCGGTCCCGACCACATCCATTTCACTTTCCACGGTGCACAAGAAATCGGCTCCGACCTTGCCAAGTCATTCACCACCTACTACGACTTCTACCAGTTACGTAAACATGTACCGACCGAATCCGTCATCGAATTCATCAACAGCGACAAGACGGAAGACTCGATTAGGGAAGCCTACAGGAAGCATCTACCTATCTATCAACCCTACGCCCAATCCAAACGATGAAAAGAATCCTTGTCACACTTTTTTGGGCATTAGCGACACTGACGTCCTTTGGGCAGATGCAGCCTTTGACGAAGGAGGTCCCGGACTATCCGTTCGCGCATTTTGAACGGAATCGGCTCCTTTATCCGGGTGACAGCCTGCCTATGGAACGTTTCTTCCAAAAGCTGGATTCCGTGCTCTTTTTGGGTGACGGCAACGTCAACATTATGCACATTGGGGGATCGCACGTGCAGGCAGGCGTCTTTACCCAACAGTTTCGTGACAATTTGTTAAGCATTGGTATCGATCTGATTGGCGGACAGAATTTCGTTTTCCCGTTTACCGCAGGAAAGACCAACAACCCGTCCTATTACATGGTAAATTACACGGGCTCATGGAGTTACTGCCGTAATGCGGTGAAGACCGAAAACGATAAACGGATGGGGCTTGCCGGTGCCGCCGTCACCACCACCGACTCCCTTGCCTCCATCAGCATCATCACCCGCGAGCGTTATCCTTCCGACATGCCTCCCACTTTTGATTTCGACAAAGTGACGCTATTGGGATTCTCCGAGACCGAAAACAGGAAACCTGTAGTCAGCTACGACAGCATCCTCATCCAAGCCGACCCCAACCTACCGTTCTATACCTTTAACTTGCCTTCGTGCACCGATTCCATTTGCATCCTTCTCGATTCAGTGCCTGGCGAATTCACCATCACCGGCATCTTACTGGAAAGCGAAAAAACGGGCATCAACGTGCATGGCATTGGTGTCAATGGCGCCAGCGTGCCATCTTATCTGCGTTGCGAGGACTTCGAGCGCGACCTTGCCCTCATCAAGCCCGACCTCATCATCTTCGGCATCGGCATCAATGATGCGTCAGAGAAAGATTTCGACAAATGGATTTTCAAGCAGAACTACAAGGAACTCATCAATACCATCCAACGGGTCACGCCTGATTGCGCCATGCTCTTCATGACCAATAACGACAGTTTCAAGCGGATCAAGAAAAACAAATACCAAGTCAACGAAAACGGCCTGGTGGCCCGGCAGGCGTTCATGGAGATGGCCAAGAATTATAATGCTGCTGTGTGGGACCAATTCGATGTGATGGGCGGACTGAATTCGATGAAGGAATGGGAAGACGCCGGCTTGGCCAAGAAAGACAAGGTGCATTTCACCAACGAGGGTTATAGGCTGTTAGGCGATTTGCTTTACAACGCCTTGATTGATAGATATATAGAACACATTAAATCCACTGCAAAACGACCGTGACATGTTGACTTTCCCTGAAATAGCATTGGATTTTCTGAAGAATCTGTTCTCGTTCGACAAGGCACATCCCTTGTTGTTCACCCAGTTTTATTTCTGGGCATTCTTCGCCATCGTGTTCGCGTTTTTCTGCCTGCTCAAAAACAAGTGCCTGCTCCGCAATACCTATCTGTTCTTTGTCAGCCTGTTTTTCTATTATAAGACCAGCGGGCTCTTCACTTTGATTCTGGTTTTCATCACCTTGTACAATTTCTTTGCGGGCAAATGGCTACACTCGCGAAAGAAAAACTGGAGTCGGAATACGGTGCTGGCCATCAGCGTCATTGTCAATCTGTCCACGCTTTTTTACTTCAAATACGCTTATTTCCTGACGGACGTCCTCAACGACCTTACAGGCTTAAAATTCCGTGTGTTTGACGTCTTCTCGTGGGTGGGCAACCAAATCACTGGCGACAACCGCTTTAGCGTCGATGCCATCCTGCTGCCTGTGGGCATTTCGTTCTACACTTTCCAGGCCATCAGCTACATCATGGATGTTTACCGAAAGCGCATCGCGCCAGTGAAAAACATCTTCGATTTCGGTTTCTACGTCAGCTTCTTCCCGCAGCTGGTAGCAGGTCCCATCGTGAGGGCCAATGAGTTCATACCGCAGCTGCACAAGAAGTACTTCCTCAGCCGCAAGCAGTTCGGCATCGCTGTCTTTTGGATCATGAACGGATTGGTGAAGAAAATCGTGCTCAGCGACTACATCGCCATCAACTTCATCGACCGGGTGTTTGAGCAGCCCTTGATGTTTACTGGATTCGAGAATCTGATGGCGTTGTTTGGCTATTCTTTGCAAGTCTACGCTGACTTCTCGGGCTATACCGACATCGCTATCGGCGTGGCCATGCTGATGGGATTCTATCTGCCCAAGAACTTCAACTCGCCCTACAAAGCCAAGGATCCTGCCGAGTTCTGGAACCGCTGGCACATGTCGTTGTCACGTTGGCTGAAAGACTACCTATACATCCCCTTGGGCGGCAACCGCAACGCCACTTTCGGCTCGTTCTGCATCATCGTTATGATTGCCGCCATCGCCGTGTTCCTCTCAAATAGTCTTTGGGTAGGCGTCGGTGTAGGTGTCCTCGCATTAATACTTGGCCTCGTTGCCATCTTCATCCCTGAAAAACGAAGGAAGATCACCGCCGAAATCAACCGCATGGACACGATGCTGCTTGGCGGCTTGTGGCACGGCGCCTCATGGAATTTCATGATCTGGGGTGGCCTGAATGGCATTGGCATGGTGTTCTTCCGTTTCTGGAAAGACTGGAACGTCTATGTGCGCACCTTGTTTATCTTTATTGTGACCGCAGGGCTAAAGGTGCTTTGCATCTATGTGCCTCAGCCCGTGTTTTATGTGCTCTGCGTATGGTGCCTCATCATCTTAGGCGGGAATATCCTCCGCATGTTATACAACCTGTTCGGCGGGAAAAGACCGTATCAGTGGCTGCAAGACGCATGGGCCATCTTCCAGACCTTCACTTTCATCACGTTCACGCGACTGTTCTTCCGCAGCGGCTCCAACCTCGACCCTGCCGAAGCCAACGAAACCGCTTGGAACACCGCCAAGAACATGGTCAACCAGATGGGCAGCCATTGGGATTTGAACAGGGTGCCCGACATCATCACACACTATTACAATGTCTTCATCCTCATTGTAATAGGATTGATCATCCATTGGTTGCCGGAGAATTTCAAGCGGCGTTACCGTATTTGGTTTGCCACAATGCCGATACCTGTGATGGTCATTGTCTGCGCCATCATCGTGTTTATCATCTATCAGTTCATCACCGCTGATTTGCAGTCGTTTATCTATTTCCAATTTTGACATTGTAGAGACGGTGCATGCACCGTCTAAAAAACACGATATTATAATACCAATACATATCATTTACAAATATGTCCGAAGATAGATTCCTAGAAAAATACCGAATAGATTCTGCGCGTGCTTGGTGGCACGATTATGATGGCGGTGCCTATTTCATCACTATTTGCACTGAAAACCGAGAGCATTATTTTGGCGAAATAGAGGATGGAAAAATGGTGTTGTCGGAAATTGGGGAATACACCAGCCAATGCATTAAACAAATCACACAGCATAATCCATACGCAGAAATCCCGATGTATGTCATCATGCCCAACCATTTGCATTTAATTGTTTTCATTGTAGAGACGGTGCACGCACCGTCTCAAAACACACAGAATAATAACCCTACAGTAGATGAGACGGTGCATGCACCGTCTCTACAGTCTAACCGTTGGAAAGACAATGCTGTTGACAAGGAAATGCAATTGATATCTAAACAGAAAGGGCGGTTGTCAACTGCTATAGGTGGATTGAAATCCGCTGTCACCCATTTTGCCAACCAAACCCCAGATTATTTCGCCTGGCAGTCTCGTTTCTATGACCGCATTGTGCGCAACCAACCCGAGATGAATCGCATTGCTACATACATAGAAAACAATGTGGCGAACTGGAAAGATGATGAATTCTATACACCCCGAAAATAATCCCGAAAATAATATAGAGACGGTGCATGCACCGTCTCAAAACACACAGAATAATAACCCTACAATGGATGAGACGGTGCATGCACCGTCTCTACAAATTAATGCGTCAATATCTCCAGCCCCGTCTCCGTCATTAAGAACGTGTGCTCCCACTGGGCGGAGGGCAATTCGTCCTCAGTGATGACGGTCCAACCATCAGCCTTGTCGACGAAGACCTTCCAATTGCCCATGTTGATCATCGGCTCGATGGTGAACACCATGCCTGGGACAAGCAACATACCCGTGCCTTTCTTGCCATAGTGCAGCACCTCGGGATCATCGTGGAACTTAAGACCCACGCCATGGCCGCAGAGGTCGCGCACCACGCTGAAGCCGTTCTTGTGGGCATGCTGCTGGATGGCGTTGCCGATGTCGCCAACGAAACCGAAAGGCTTGGCAGCCTCCATACCGATGTAGAGGCATTCCTTGGCCACATCCACCAGTTTCTGCTTGCGTGCTGAGGTCTTGCCGATGACGTACATGCGCGAGGCATCAGCATAATAACCGTCAAGGATGGTTGTGCAATCCACGTTGACAATGTCGCCTTCTTTCAGGATTTCCTTGGCAGAGGGGATACCGTGGCAGACCACCTCATTGACAGAGACACACACGCTCTTGGGATAGCCTTCGTAGCCCAAAGTGGCAGGGATGGCGCCATGCTCGATGGTGTAGTTATGAACAATATCGTTGATTTCCAAGGTACTCATGCCGGCATGGATCTTCTCGCCCACAAGGTCGAGGATGGCCGTGTTGATGACGCCGCTCCGTTTGATGCCTTCAATCTCTTCTGGGGTGCGGATGAGGCTGCGTTTGGGCACCATCGCGCCTTTGGCCTCCATCGCCATCACCTTTTTGTCCAATGCTGTCGGTTCCTGTCCGGCCGGCACACGCCATACTTTACGCCTGGTAAACATATTGTTCTGATTTTGGGCTGCAAAAATAGTGTTTTTTTGAATACTATTTTGCTATCACGATACCCAACTCCTTATTAATCTGTTTGCGGATGTCGTCAAGGTCTTTCTTGCGCTTCAGCAGAATGAATTGATCGTCAGCATCCTCGGTGTTCTTCAGTTCCTCCTCAATGGCCTTACGGCGTTCTTCGATGATGAGGTCTTTGTATCGATAGATTGACGACAGCACTGTGGCGCGTAGCATGTCTTCCTCACGTTTGACGAAGATGCCATATTTCTCCCACTGGTCAAGTTTATAAGGCGTGGAAAGCAGGTCGGCGGCCAGTTGGGCGATGGTCTCATCCTCATTTGAAACAAAAAACTGGTCATCAGGGATATATCCTGCATCGATGGCCTGGTCGAAGATATCGAATATCTTTTTATTGACAACATTCGTGAAAACGAAGTCATCCATCTTCAGGTCATCGACAATCAGCTGCGCCACAGAGACCTGCTCATAAATCTTCTCACCGTTTTCATCCAAACGCTCGTCGGCAATCATCTCTTTACCGTACATCAACAAGAGCTTCACCAACTCACGTTCTTGGAAATAGCCTGCAGGCAGTTGGTCCTCAACACTTTCCTCCTGCTTGGGCGTCACCGTTGTAGCATCTGTCTCGGGAACCACATTGTCCTCAATCCCCAAGGTCTTCTTCAGCTTTGACCGTAGAATCTTGTTTAGTTCGTTGGTGAGCGTCTGCTCGGGCATATCCAAGAGGCGGCTGCATTCCTTCACATAAGTGATGCGGAAGATGCTGTCGGGGATGACGGAGATGGTCTCCACAATCTCACGAATCACCTGTCCCCGTTTGATGGGGTCGCTTTCAGCATCCTTTAGCAGCAGCTCGGTCTTGAAACGGATGAAGTCTTTCGCGTTCTCTTTCAAGTAGTTGCTGACATACTCCGTCGAGAACTCCTTGCCGAAGGTGTCGGGGTCGTGCTCGGGGGGCAGCACCACCACACGGACGTTCATACCCTCGGAGAGAATCATGTCGGTGCCCCGCAGAGCCGCATGGATGCCTGCCGCGTCACCGTCGTAAAGCATGGTGATGTTCTTCGTGTAACGCTTCACGAGGCGGATCTGCTCCATCGTCAGCGAGGTGCCGCTACTGGCTACCACGTTCTCGATGCCAATCTGGTGCATGCGCAACACGTCGAAATAGCCTTCCACGAGGATGCATTCATCCTGACGGGCGATGGCGTTTTTGGCGAAATAGATGCCATAGAGCGTCTGCTTCTTATCGTAAATCTCTGACTCGGGCGAGTTCTGGTATTTCGGGCTCTTCTTGTCGTTGACGAGGATACGTCCGCCGAAACCGATGACGCGTCCCGTGAGGCTATGGATGGGGAACATCACGCGACCGTGATAGCGGTCGTAGAGGCCTTTCGAGCCTTTGATGGAGAGGCCTATCTGCTCCAAAAGCTCTTCTGAGTAGCCATTTTTCTTGGCGTGTTCGGTGAAGGCATCCCAATGGGCAGAATCAGGGTTGTAGCCGAGATGGAATTTCTCGATGATGGGGTTGAGATAGCCTCGTTCACGGAAATACTCCAAGCCGATGGTCTTGCCTTCTTCGGTATTCCATAAGGTATCAACGAAATACTTGTCGGCGAATTCGTTGATGTTGTACATCTTCTCGCGGATGCTCTGCTGCATGATCTCCTCGGCAGTCTGTTGCTTCTCCTCGATTTTGATGTTGTACTTCTTGGCAAGGTACCGTAGCGCTTCGGGGTAGGTAAAATGCTCGTGTTCCATGAGGAACTTGGCCGAGTCGCCGGCCTTACCGCAGCCGAAGCACTTGAAGATGTTGCGCGCGGGATTGACACTGAACGATGGTGTCTTTTCGTTGTGGAACGGACAATTGCCCCATAGGTTCGACCCACGCTTCTTCAGCGTGACGAACTCGCCTACAACCTCCTCAATGCGAGCGGCTTGCAGGATTTGCTCCACTGTCTCCCTAGGTATGGCCATCGTTGTGATTTTTCGGCAAAACTACGAAATAAATTCATACCTTTGCAAATCGAATCAATTCAAAAGGCCATGAAAAAGTTTCCGTTTTTGTTAATCGTTTTGAGCGTTATTGTCATAGGATGTGCCGAACAGCCTGAGACCGCTGTCGAAAACGACAACACTGCAGATTACATCCAATACGTCAATCCCATCATCGGGACAAACGGCATGGGGCATACCTTCCCTGGGGCTTGTGCGCCTTTCGGCATCGTGCAGCTCAGCCCCGACACTGACACTGTGCCACATGACATCGATGGTGTGTACCAACCTCGGGCGTATGAGTATTGCGCTGGTTATCAGCACAAAGACAGCACCATCGTGGGCTTCAGCCATACCCACTTCAGCGGCACAGGGCATTCCGACTTGGGCGACATCCTAGTGATACCTGTCACTGGAGAAATCAAATTCAATCCGGGAACTCAAACCAACCCTGATGCAGGTTACCGCTCCCGCTTCAGCCATGAATCGGAGATTGCTGTGCCAGGATATTACGAGGTCTTCTTGCAGGATTATGGCATCAAGGCTCAGCTTACTGCCACAGAACATGCTGGCATCCACCGTTATACCTATCCCGAAGGTCAAGATGGCAGCATCATTTTGGACTTGCAGCACGGCATCTACAACTACGACGGCAAGACGCTTTGGGCCAACCTTCGTGTGGAAAACGACACCCTGCTGACAGGCTACCGTATCACCAACGGCTGGGCGAGAACAAATTATACGTATTTCGCCATCAGTTTCAACCAACCCATTATTGATTATGGCTACCGCGAGTTGCAGAAGCCCAAATACAACGGAATGTGGGGTAAGTTTGACGTCAAGCACAACTTCCCTGAGATGACGGGGCGCAAGATTGTGGCCTATTTCACCTTTAATGAGCCCAAGATTTTGGAGATGAAAGTTGCTCTTTCGGCCACCAGTACCGAAGGTGCCTTGCGCAACCTCCATGCCGAGACCGATGGCAAAGATTTTGGGCAACTTCTCGCTGAGACCCAAGTCAAATGGAACAAGGAACTTTCCATCCTGCAAGCGGAAGGCACGGAGGACCAAAAAGCCATGCTTTACACCTCGCTTTATCACACGATGATCAATCCCTCCATATACATGGACGTGGACGGTCAGTATCGTGGCATCGACCATAACATCCACCAAGCCGAAGGCTTCACCAACTACACCGTTTTCTCTTTGTGGGACACCTACCGTGCCTTGCATCCGCTCTTCAACGTGCTGCTACCCGAGCGCAACGCCGACATGGTGCAGTCCATGCTGAAACACAGCGAGCAAAGCGTCCATGGACTATTGCCCGTGTGGTCGCACATGGGCAACGAAAACTGGTGCATGATCGGCTACCATGCCGTATCGGTGCTTTCTGACGCTTATGTCAAGGACGTAGTCCGTCATTGCGAGGAACGAAGCAATCCAGACTACACATCGATGCAGAAAGCCATGCAACGCAGTTCGACATGTCCGTATTATGTCAACCTCGACGATTACCAAAAGCTCGGTTATGTCCCCTTTGACAAGAACAGTGGCTGTGTCTCGGTGACTCTGGAATACGCCTACGACGACTGGGCTATCTACCAAGCCGCACTGAAGGCAGGCAACACCGAAATGGCTAATACCTACAAGCAACGCGCCGCCAACTGGCGTAACACCTTTGACACAGAGTTGGGCTTTGCCCGTCCAAAGATGAGCGACGGCAGTTGGAAAGAACCCTTCAGCTTGATGGATACGGAAGGCGAGGGCTTTGTGGAAGGCAACTCCTGGGTGTATTCCTTCTATGTGCCACAAGATGTGAAAGGTCTCATTGCGGCGATGGGCGGCGATGCGCAGTTCATCCACAACTTGGATACTTTGTTCGTCATGCAGCTGCCGCCAGAGTTCTTCGAGAACACGGAAGACGTCACCGAAGAAGGCCTGATGGGTTGCTACAACCACGGCAACGAACCAGCACATCATATCGCCTACCTCTACAACTGGACTTCACAGCCTTACAAGACGCAATACTGGCTACGCGAAATCATGAACCGTTTCTACAAGAACAACATTGACGGCCTCTGCGGCAACGACGACTGCGGCCAAATGTCGGCCTGGTACATCTTCTCCGTGATGGGCTTCTACCCTGTCTGCCCTGGCAGCGACCAGTATGTTCTAGGTGCGCCTTACCTGCCCTATTTGAAAGTCCGTCTAGGTAACGGCAAAACCATGGAAATCAAAGCACCCGAGGTGAGTGATGAGAACCGTTATGTGCAGAAGGTAACTCTTAACGGAGAGGAAATCCATCAATTGTATTTGACTCATGAACAATTGATGCAGGGGGGAGAGTTGGTCTTTGAGATGGGTAACGAGCCGAATATGGAACGTGGCATGAGGCCTGAGGAAAAACCGTATTCAATGTCAGAATGAAATAATGTAGAGACGTTGCGCGCAACGTCTCTACAAACCGAAAAATACCTATTTTTGCAGCAAATATCATGACCCATGAACATAGCAGCACTGGTTTCGGGGGGCGTCGATAGCTCCGTGGTGGTGCCCCTGCTGAAAGAGCAGGGCTACGACCCGCATATCTTCTATATCAAGATCGGTATGGAAGGCAAGGAAGACCTTTCGAGCTGCCCGTCGGAGGAAGACATCGAGATCACGACCTATATCGCCAAGAAATACGGCTGTAAGTTCGACATCGTCGACCTGCAGCATGAGTATTTCGAGACGGTCGGTCGCTACACCATGGAGATGGTACGCAAGGGCCTCACGCCCAACCCCGACGTGATGTGCAACCGCTGGATCAAACTCGGTGCCTTCGAGGAGAAGGAAGGCCACAACTTCGACAAAATTGCCACGGGGCATTATGCCCGCTCGTGGGAGGATGAGAACGGCATCTTCTGGCTCGGCACGGCTGCAGACACTTTCAAGGACCAGACCTACTTCCTGGGCCGCATCACCTACGCCCAGCTGAGCAAGGTCATCTTCCCTATCGGTGATATTCCCAAACCCGAAGTGCGTCGTCTGGCCGCACAATACAAGCTGCCGAGTGCCGAACGTCATGACAGTCAAGGTATCTGCTTCTTGGGCAAGATCAACTACAACGACTACATCCGCGAATACCTCGGTGAGATGCCTGGCGACATCGTGGAACTCGAGACGGGCAAGAAACTCGGTCGGCACAAGGGCTTCTGGTTCCACACTATCGGTCAGCGCAAAGGCCTAGGCCTTAGCGGCGGACCGTGGTTTGTGGTGAAGAAAGACATCCCGAACAACATCGTCTATGTGTCGCAGGGCTACGACCCTGTGGCGCAATACACCAACATCGTCCCCATGGGCGACCTGCAACCCATGAATCCTGCCTTGCAGTTCGTCGACGGACAGCGCATCCGCTTCAAGATCCGACACCAGCCAGAGTTTACCTA
>JAEEGK010014660.1_pt1 | contig 17477 bp, 9 predicted proteins | sample 8958771 | NCBI WGS metagenome assembly JAEEGK01 (sample SAMN16246547, study PRJNA631951) | gut metagenome | biome: gut microbiome; feature: rumen; material: SC-attached | host: Bos | place: Iran: Karaj | collected 2018-10
TGCGTGGTTGGTGATGATGCCCAAAGCATCTACGCCTTCCGCGGGGCAAACATCCAGAACATCCTCAACTTCAAGAACGACTACCCCGACTACAAACTCATCCGACTGGAGCAAAACTACCGATCCACCCAGAACATCGTCAACGCCTCAAACGCCGTTATTGCCCACAACAAAGACCAGATCAAGAAAAAGGTGTGGAGCGACAAAGAGAAAGGCGAGCTCATCGGCCTCATCCACGCCAACAGCGACACTGAGGAAGGCACCATGGTGGCCAACAGCATCTTCCATTACAAGATGAACCGCCACCTGCCCAACAAGAGCTTCGCCATCCTCTACCGCACCAACGCCCAAAGCCGATCGATGGAAGAGGCCCTGCGCAAGCAGAACATACCTTATAAGATATATGGCGGCCTGTCGTTCTACGACCGCAAGGAAATCAAGGACCTGCTGGCCTATTTTCGCGTCGTCATCAACCCTGAGGACGAACAAGCGCTGCTGCGCATCATCAACTACCCTGCCCGTGGCATCGGCAAGACCAGCATCGAGCGCATGATGGTCACCGCCAATGAACAACGCACCAGCATCTGGAAGTGCATGGAAAACAACGTGTTTCCCCAAGACTTCAACATGGGCACTATCAATCGCTTCAAAGATTTCATGGTGATGATCAAGAGTTTCCAGACCCTGCAAGAAAAGATGAACGCCTTCGAGCTGGCCAAACACATCACCAACACCATCGGGCTCATCAAGGTGTTGAAGGAAGACGACTCACCGGAGGGCGTCTCGAGGGTCGAGAACGTGGAGGAGCTGCTCAACGCCATCATGGAGTTCAGCGACCGACAGGTGGACGAGACCACAGGTGAGACCGCTCGCGTCGACTTAGTGCAGTTCATGGAAGACGTGGCTCTGCTCACTGACAGCGAGATGAAGAAGGACGACCCCGACGAAGACTACGTCAGCCTGATGACCATCCACTCTGCCAAGGGCTTGGAGTTCCCCTACGTCTATGTCGTGGGTATGGAAGAGAACCTCTTCCCAGGCATTCTCAGTCTCAGCACGAGAGAAGAATTGGAAGAGGAGCGCCGTCTATTCTACGTGGCCATCACCCGCGCCATGACCAAACTGACCTTGAGCTATGCCGAGCAGCGCTATCGTTACGGCAACCTCACTCTCAGTGAGCGTTCACGCTTCGTCGACGAAATCGATGCTAGTCTTATAGAACAGACCCAAAAAGCCTCATTCAGAGGTACCACGCCGGTGGGTGGAAGACCTTTCGGTCGCCGCATCAACGAGCCCGAACAACACGGCTTCCGCAATATCCCCAACACACCCACGGCAAGGCCTACCACAACGCAACCCTCCGCACCGCAAAACCTTGAGCCTTCCAACCCCGACCTCTTGCAGGAGGGCATGCGAGTGATGCACGCCAAGTTTGGCGCAGGCACCATCCTCAGCGTCGAAGGCGCTGGAGCCAACAAGAAAGCCTCAGTCCATTTCGACACCGCCGGCGTGAAGATGCTCATGCTGAAGTTTGCTCGATTGGCGATAATCAAATAAAAAAACCTATCTTTGCGGCAAAATTAACTACGTTGAATCTAACGATTTGAATCATTATGAACAAACCAGGATTAACCTATAATACAGAGAAAGAACAAATTGTCATCTCGGAATACGGTCGCTGCGTACAGGAGATGATCAAGAAACTGCCTGAGATTGAAGACCGCGAGCAGCGCACCGAAGCCGCCAAATACATCATCAGCGTGATGGTGCAGATGAACCCGAACATCAAGCAGTCTAGCGACTACGAGCACAAGCTTTGGGACCACCTCTACATGATTTCGGGCTACAACCTCGATGTGGACGGCCCATACGCTCCTCCTGTCCCATTGGAGAAGCAAAGCAAACCTCAACATATTGGCTATCAAAACAATGAAATCAAATACGGTCACTATGGCCAATACCTCATCAAGATGATTGAGGCCGCTTCCCAGGAGGAAAACGATGAGATTCGTGAGGCTCTCGCCTACTCGTTGGCTGGACAGATGAAGCGCAACTACCTGGAATGGAACAAGAGCGTCGTCAACGACCAAGTCATCCTCGATGACCTGAAGAACATCAGCGGCGGACGCCTCGTTATCTCCGACGAATCGAAACTGAACGGCAACGCTGACCTTGGGAAAGTCCAACCTCAAGCCAAACAGCCGCAACAACAACAGCAAGGCAAGAAGAAAAAGAAGAAAGTGCCGAACCTGAAGGCCAATATGAACAACCCGAACAACCCGGCATATAAAAAGCGCATGCAGGAGCTGGGGAAACTATAAATAAGCCGTCAGCTTTCAGCAATCAGCTATCAGCCACTGTCGAAGCAAGCTGATTGCTGACTGCTGATAGCTTAAAGCCAAAAAAAGAACACTATGGCATCACTGAAGATCAAAGGCGGCTGCAAGCTGCAAGGCGAAATCATCCCGCAAGGCGCGAAGAACGAGGCCATGCAAATCCTCTGTGCCTGTCTGCTCACCGACGAGAAAGTCACCGTCCACAACCTGCCCGACATCCTCGACATCAACAACCTGATTGCCTTGTTGGAAGGCATGGGCGTGACCGTTGAGCGTCCTACAAGACATGACATCGTTTTGCAAGCCAAGGAAATCAATTTCAACTACTTCCATCTGACCGCTTATCAAAAAACCGCATCAAAGCTAAGAGGTAGTGTAATGATGACTGGCCCGATGCTGGCTCGTTTCGGCAAGGCCTACATGCCCAAGCCCGGTGGCGACAAAATCGGTCGGCGCAGATTGGACACCCATGTCATCGGTCTCCAGAAACTCGGTGCCATCTTTGATTTCAACTCCTACGAAGTCGAAGTGCAGCGTGGTGGACTGAAAGGCTGCTACATGCTCCTTGACGAGGCTTCCGTCACGGGTACGGCCAACATCGTCATGGCCGCTGTGATGGCACAAGGCACCACCACCATCTTCAATGCTGCCTGCGAGCCTTACCTCGTGCAACTTTGCACCATGCTCAACAACATGGGTGCCGACATCAAGGGCGTTGGTTCCAACCTGTTGACCATCAACGGAGTAAACAAACTCCATGGAACCGAGCACACCTTGCTTGCTGATATGATTGAAGTAGGCTCCTTCATCGGCATGGCCGCAATGACAGGCAGTGAAATCACCATCAAGAATGCAGGCATCGAGCAGTTAGGCATCATCCCCGATGTGTTCCGCAAGCTCGGCATTCAGATGGAATACCGTGGTGACGACATCTTCATCCCAGCCCAAGACCATTACGAAGTGCAGACCTTCATGGACGGCAGCATCCTCACCGTAGCCGACGCGCCTTGGCCCGGCTTCACGCCCGACTTGATCAGTATCGTATTGGTGGTGGCCACGCAAGCCAAGGGTACCGTACTCATCCACCAGAAGATGTTTGAGAGCCGCTTGTTCTTCGTCGACAAGCTCATCGACATGGGCGCGCAAATCATCCTCTGCGACCCTCACCGTGCCAATGTCATCGGCCTCGACCACAGCCATGCCCTTCGCGGCATCCGCATGGCCTCGCCCGACATTCGCGCCGGTGTCGCTTTGCTCATCGCCGCCCTCTCCGCCGACGGCACCAGCATCATCGACAACAGCGACCAAATTGAAAGAGGTTACCAGTACATCGACAAGCGTGTCAACGCCCTCAGCCTCGACGGGCCTATCATCGAACGCCTCTAAAACCCACCCTTCCCTATTCTGCCATTTTGTCAAAGCTCTCGTTTTGGCAAAGGATTTGATATGTCCTAGCGCAAAATGGAAAATAATAGCAAAACACACATATCATGACAGAAAACGAAAACGTTAACAATCAGGACGATGCCTTGAAAGACACCGTCAATCCCGACATGGAGAACAAGCAAGAACCCGCCGACGAACAGCCCAAACAAGAAGAAACCGCCGAAGCCAAAGAGGCCAAAGGTGACAATGTTTCCGAAAAAAAGTCGAAACGGTTCAAGATTCGTCATGCCCAAGAGAAGGCCTTGGAAGAAGAAAAGGCCAAATATGCCGAATTGAACGACAAGTACTTGCGTTTGTTCTCGGAGTTCGACAACTTCCGTAAACGCACAGCCAAGGAGAAACTCGACTTGACCGCCACGGCTTCGGAAAGCGTCATCAAGGACATTTTGCCCGTGTTGGACGACTTCGAGCGCGCCCTACAAAACATGGAAAAGAATGGCAACGAGGCCGACATGCAAGGCGTTACATTGATTTTCAACAAGTTGAAAGACACCTTGAAGAAGAAAGGCTTGGAGGAAATCGAAGCCATGGATGCCGAGTTCAACACTGATGAGCATGAGGCATTGACCATGATTCCTGCGCCTGAGGAGGACAAGAAAGGCAAGGTCTTGGATGTCATCCAGAAGGGCTACAAGCTGAACGGCAAGGTGATACGCTTTGCGCGTGTCGTAGTCGGTAATTGATGGGATTGTCCTACGGACAAGAAATCCATCAAAAATAGTAATAAAATCTAATAAAAATCAATTGATTATGTATTGAAAGATTTTAAAAGAGATTTTTGAAAGATTTCTTGCGAAGCAATCCACAAAAAAAATAAGGAGAGTAAAGAATGGCAGAAAAAAGAGATTACTACGAGGTGCTGGGGGTCAACAAGAACTCCACACCCGACGAGATAAAGAGCGCCTACCGTAAGGCCGCCTTGAAATGGCACCCCGACAGATGGGTGAACGGCACCGACGCCGAGAAAAAGACCGCCGAGGAAAACTTCAAGGAAGCCTCTGAGGCCTATTCCGTGTTGAGCGACGAGAACAAGAAGGCACGCTACGACCGTTACGGATTCGCCGGCATGGACGGTGGCTCCGCCAGCGGTGGTGGCGGCTTCAGCGGTTTCGGTGACTTCGACCTGAACGACATCTTGAACAGCGTGTTCGGTCGTGGCTTCGACTTTGGTGGAGGCTTCAGTGGGTTCAGCGGTTTTGGAGGAAGTGGAAGTCGTGGAGGCACCGTCAAGCAACGCGGCTCCAACATCCGCGTGAAGGTGAAGCTGAACTTGCAAGAGATCGCTCATGGTGTAAAGAAGAAAATCAAGGTGAGCAAGTACGTGGCATGTACGCATTGCCATGGCAGTGGCTCTGAGGATGGCTCCACCGAGACCTGTCCGACCTGCCACGGTCGCGGTCAGGTGGTGCAGACCGTCAACAGCTTCTTCGGGCAGATGCAAACCGCATCAGTATGTCCCACCTGTAATGGTACGGGCACCGTCATCAAGAAGAAGTGCACCCACTGCGGCGGCGAGGGCATCATGAAAGGTGATGAAGTCATCGAGATCGACATCCCTGCCGGCGTGGGCGAAGGCATGCAGCTCACCGTGCGCGGCAAGGGCAATGCCGGCCCGCACAACGGCGTGAATGGCGACTTGCTTGTCCTCATCGAAGAAGAGCCGCATCCCGAATTCGAGCGCGACGAAAGCACCCTGATTTACAACTTGTTCATCACCATCCCAGAGGCTATTTTGGGAACACAAGCAGAAGTGCCTACCGTAGACGGTAAGGTGAGGGTGAAGATTGCTCCTGGCACACAGAGCGGCAAGGTGCTACGTTTGAGAGGCAAAGGCTTGCCTATTCTCAACGGCTACGGCACTGGCGACATGCTCGTCAATGTCAATGTTTGGATTCCGAAGAAGTTCAACAAGAAGGAAGAGGAACTGTTGCAGCAACTCGCCCAATCGGACAACTTCAAGCCCAATCCTACCGCCGAGGAGAAGAGTTTTTTCAGTAAAATCAAGGATTACTTTAATTAACAAAATATTTTCTTGGCTATTGGCTACTGGCAATTGGCCACTGGCAGCTTAAACGAAAATTGAACAGCACTGTCTTTTCGTTAAGCTGCCAAAAGCCAGAAGCCAAAAGCCAGAAGCCAAATCTACAACATGACCAAAATATCCGTTAACGAGGTCACGAAGAAATACGCCGACTTCACCGCATTAGACCGTATGTGCATTGACATTCCCGAGCAGTGCATTTACGGTCTTTTAGGTCCAAATGGCGCCGGAAAGACTACCCTCATCCGCATCCTCAACCAAATCACGGCACCCGACACCGGCGAAGTGTTGATTAATGGTGAGAAGCTGAACCAGAATCACATCGCACGCATCGGATACCTGCCCGAGGAACGCGGCCTTTACAAGAAGATGAAAGTCGGCGAGCAGGCCATCTACCTTGCCGAGCTGAAAGGCATCAAGAAAGCCGAAGCAAAGAAAAGGCTGATGGAATGGTTCGAGAAGTTCGAAATCAGCGGTTGGTGGGACAAGAAAGTGGAAGAGCTCTCGAAAGGCATGCAGCAGAAAGTGCAGTTCATCACCACCATCATCCACGAGCCCGACATCCTCATCTTCGACGAGCCTTTTAGCGGTTTCGACCCTATCAACGCCAACCTCTTGAAGGAATCCATCCTCGGACTGCGCGATAAAGGCGCGACGGTGCTACTCTCCACCCATAATATGGCTTCCGTCGAGGAACTTTGCGACAGCATCACCTTAATTAATAAAGGTAAGAGCATCCTTCAAGGCAGGGTGAGCGACATCAAGCGGCAACACGACACCCACAAGAGGGAGATTATCATCCGCACGGAGAACCTACAGTCCATTTATGCCTTGGGCGACACCTATATTAATATAAAGGTGGAACCGACCGAAGTGGCCAACGAAACAAAACTGACCATCCACAGCGAGTCGCCCGCCGACCTACTCAACCAGCTGCTTCAAATCGGTGAGCTGGTCTCATTCAAAGAGGTGCTGCCCTCCATGAACGACATCTTCATCCAAGAAGTGCAATCCAAAAGCCAAGCCTCATGAACAAGATCGGACTCATCATCAAGCGCGAATACCTGACGCGCGTGCGCAAGCGCAGTTTCCTCATCCTGACCTTCTTGGGTCCTATCCTGATGGCGGCTATCTACATCATCCCCATCATGCTCGCCCTCAACTCGAGCACCGACCATCTGCGCGTGGCTGTCGTCGACGAGAGCCATTGGTTTGAGGACCGCTTCACCGACAACAAAGACCATACCTTCATCACCATGCCTGGTCAGCCCATCGACTCAGTCAAGGAAATGGTGAAAAGTGGGGTGTTCGACATGGCCGTCTATGTGCCACCTACCCAACTCAACATCCCTTCGAACGCCGTCCTCTACAGCATCCGCCAAGTGCCGATGGAAGTGGAAAACTACGTCAGCAGCGTGATGAAGAAAGAAATCGAAGACCAGAAACTGATGGCTAAGGGCGTCGATCCCGAAATTGTCAGTGCGGTGAAGACCGATGTCAACCTGCAGATTATGCGCATGGACGACAAAGGCAACGAGAAAGAGACCTTCACCAAGGTGCAGTTTGCCCTCGGCATCATTCTCTCCATGTTGGTCTACATGTTCATCATTTTCTTTGGCGGACAGGTAATGCAGGGCGTCTCGGAAGAGAAGACCAACCGTATCATCGAAGTCATCATCAGTTCGGTGAAACCTTTCCAACTCATGATGGGCAAGATTATCGGTGTCTCGCTGATCGCCCTCACCCAGTTCGTGCTTTGGATTTTGCTCACAGGAGTGCTATCTCTCGGTTTCTCGGCCTTCATGGGACTTAGCAATCCCGAAATCCTTTCGTCGGGCACCGTGATGAGCCAACAAATCAGCTCTGGCAGCATCATGAGCAACGAAGCCGTGCAAAACATTGTGCAGATTGCCCATTCCATCGACTTCGGCACCATCATCGGGTGTTTCCTCATTTTCTTCATCCTTGGTTACCTGCTTTATGCGACACTTTATGCCGCCATCGGTTCGTTGGTTGATAACAACACCGACTCGCAGCAGTTCACGCTGCCCGTCACCGTTCCGCTAATGGTAGCTATCATCTCCTCGTTCTACATCGTCAACAACCCCGATAGCTCCTTGTCGGTCTGGCTCTCGATGATTCCCTTCACCTCCCCCATCTCGATGATGGTCAGGATTCCTTTCGGTGTGCCCATATGGCAAATCGTGGTCTCGGTTCTGCTTTTAGCAGGAACATTTGTTTTAATGACCTGGATTGCGGCAAAAATCTACCGCACGGGCATCCTAATGTACGGAAAAAAGCTTTCCTACAAGGAAATTTTCAAGTGGTTGAAATATAAATAGAAATATTTCGTATTTTTGCAGGCTCGTAATGGCCTAAAAAGGCTTGAATTGAAATTTAACAAATTAAAAGTCAAATAATTAAATTAGTTTTACAATGCAAAACAAAGGAGCAATTAGGGCGATAGCCATCATCTTTGCGCTCATTTTCTTGTACCAGCTTTCTTTCACCGTGGTGACCAAGATTGTGGAACGTAGAGCGGAGAAGAATGCCATCTCGCAAGTCTTCCCCAAAGATGCCAATGGACAAGACATCGCCGTTTCAGAGTCCATTCAGGACGCCATTGCCGAGACCATGGAAAAGAGAAACATGGACGAGATGCAGGCGAAGACCTATTTAAAGGAAAGGCTTGAAAACAGCTATCTGGACTCAATGAACAACGTCAACGTGTACAATCTGGGACTCGCAAAGTACACCTATCGCGACGCAAAAGAAAGAGAAATCAACTTGGGTTTGGACTTGAAGGGCGGTATGAACGTCACCTTGGAAGTCTCGGTGAAGGACATCGTCAAAGCCTTGTCGCACGACTCGCAAGACCCCACCTTCCTTCAAGCCATGGAACTGGCCACCAAGCGTCAGCAAGCTAGCAAGGGCGATTTCGTCACATTGTTTGGCGAAGCCTACAAGGAAGTCGACCCCAATGCCAAGCTCGTGTCCATTTTCCTGTTGGAATTCAAGGATAAGAAAGATATCAACATCAATTCAAGCAACGAAGACGTGCTGAAGGTTTTGAGGGAAGAGAGCGATGCCGCCATCGACCGTTCCTACCAAATCCTCGGAACCCGTATCGACCGTTTCGGCGTGGCTCAGCCCAACATCCAGAAACTGGAGAACTCGGGTCGTATCCTCGTCGAACTGCCTGGTATCAAGGATCCGGAGCGTGTGCGTAAACTTCTCCAAGGTACCGCACAACTCGAATTCTGGGAAACCTACAACTTCTCCGAGATTCAGCAAGCTTTCATCGAAGCTGACGCCAAGTTGGCTGCCGACAGAAAGAACAGAATGAATGGTGAAGAGACTCCCGCTGTGACTGAAGAAGAAGAGACGGAAGTCACCGAAGCTACCGAAGAAGAACTGGCCGTTGCCGAAGAAGTGGAAGCCGTTGCTGACAGCACTGACGCTGACCTCATCGACCAGCTGGCTGAGAACAAGGACGAGGAAGCGGAAGTGACCGACGAAGAACTGGATGCCAACCATCCCTTGTTCTCCAAGTTGCAACCCGTCAACACCAATTCAGCCCGCGTGGGTATTGCCATGGTGAAAGACACCGCCGCCATCAACCAAATGCTGGCCGAGTGCAAGAGCCTGTTCCCACGTCAACTGAAGCTCGCTTGGACTGTGAAGCCCGAGACCTATCCTGGTGAAAACGGTGAGAGCATCGAAGTGCTCGATCTCGTCGCCCTGAAGATGTCGCGCGACAACTCTTGCGCCCTCGGTGGTGAAGTCATCACCGACGCCCGTCAGGACTACGGCCAAGGCAACCAAGTGGAAGTCACCATCCAGATGAACCCTGAAGGTGCCAATAAGTGGAAGAACCTCACCCGCGACAATGTGGGCAAGCAAATCGCCATTGTGCTTGATGACCTTGTCTACAGCTACCCTGTCGTCAATGGTGAAATCCCGAACGGTCGTTCCTCCATCTCTGGTGGTGGTATGACCATCGAAGAGGCTCAAGACTTGGCCAACATCCTGAAGGCCGGTAAGCTGCCTGCCCCCGCCAGAATCCTTGAAGAGCAGGTCGTTGGTCCTACCCTCGGTAAGGAATCCGTGCAGAAAGGTATGTGGTCGATGGTGTTCGCCTTCATCCTCGTGCTGATTTACATGATATTCTTCTACAAGAAGGCTGGTCTCGTTGCCGATATCGCCTTGTTGGTCAACGTGTTCTTCCTGTTTGGTGTGCTGGCATGCCTCGGCTCGGTACTGACCCTGCCTGGTATCGCCGGTATCGTGTTGACCTTAGGTATGGCTGTTGACTCGAACGTGATTATCTTCGAGCGTATCAAGGAAGAAATCAAGGCTGGCAAGGGCATTAAGCTCGCCATCCAAGACGGTTACAAGAACGCTTACTCCGCCATCATCGACGGTAACGTCACCACCTTGATTACCGGTATCATCCTGATTATCTTGGGTACAGGTCCTGTCCACAGCTTCGCCGTCACCCTCTGCATCGGTATCCTCACCTCTTTGGCCACATCCATCTTCATCACCCGTTTGATCTTCGAACGTATGCTGGCCAAAGACAAGGAAATCAGCTTCTCGACCAATATGACCCGCAACTTCTTGCAGGACAAGCACTACAGATTCATCGACATCCGCAAAACTTCCTTCATCATCTGCATCGTCTTCTTGGTCATCAGCTTGGGTTCGCTCGGCATCCGTCGTTTGAACCTCGGCATCGACTTCACTGGTGGTCGTAACTATGTCGTCCAATTCGACGACCCGAGCATCACGGTGGAAGATGTGCGTAACACTTTGTCGAACGTCAGCATCGACAAGGCTGGCATCCACAGCGCTCTCGAAATGAGCAACGACGACAATGTGGAAGACTGGTCAACGCCTGAAGTGAAGACCTACGGTACCAATGGTCAGGTGAAGATTACGACCAAGTTCTTGATCGACAACGACAGTCCTGCTGTTGATAGCGTCATCCAAGTCATCCTCTATGACAACTTGAAGGGTCTCTACAAAGACGCGCCAACCATGACGAAGTTCTCTTCGGAAGACTCGTCCATGGGTATTTTGAGCACCCAAAAAGTCGGTGCCACCATCGCCAGCGACGTCACACGCAAGTCCATCTGGGCTATCATCGTGGCTTTGGCTCTGATGTTCGTCTACATCGCCATCCGATTCAAGAAATGGCAGTATGGTGTGGCCTCCATCATGGCCTTGGCACAAGACACCATCATCGTGTTGGGTATGTACTCGTTGTTCTACAACATCCTGCCCTTCACCATGGAAGTCGACCAAAGCTTCATCGCCGCTGTGCTGACCGTCATCGGTTACTCCATCAACGCTACGGTGGTTATCTTCGACCGTGTCCGTGAGAACGTTAACCTGCACCCGAAGAGCTCCTGGAAGGAAAACATGACCAACGCTGTCAACAGCACCTTGACCCGTTCGTTCAACACCTCGGGTTCTACCTTGGTTGTGTTGCTTGCCATCTTCATCTTCGGTGGTGACACCATCCGCGGCTTCATCTTCGCCCTGTTGGTCGGTGTGTTAGCCGGTACCTTCTCCTCAGTGTTCCTGTCGACACCGTTCGCCTATGTGCTGATGAAAGGTCACGAGAAGGACAAGCAAATCGAAGCAGAAAACCCCAAGAAGAAATGATAAGACATCATAATTAACCTTCTAAACTGCTTGCAAAAAATCCTGCTGGAAACGGCAGGATTTTTTTGTTTTTTTCATAAAGATGATTACCTTTGCCTCGTAATCTATGCTTATTATTGCTTATTGCAACTTCCAATTTGTTAAAAACCAATAAATTATAATAATATGAAAAGACTCTTTGCATTGATTTTAATGATGTCTATTGGCTTCTCGCTTATCGGAGGCCCAATTGACGAAACGACAGCGAAGCAACTCGCCCAAAATTTCTGGAAAGAGAACAATACCATGGCTGTGAGAAACGGCAAAGTCTTTAAGAAACAGATGGATGAGGCTCGGTTCATCAACGTGGCTGCGCAACATGGCTACAGCGAGTTTTTCATCTTCAACAACACGGCGGGCAAAGGCTATGTCATCATGGCCGCCGACGATTGTGTGACCCCAATTTTAGGTTACTCATACGAGAACAACTTCGACGATGGCGAGCTCCCTCCCAACTTTAAGGCTTGGCTCGATGGTTATGCGTTGCAAATCAGGGAAGCGACGGTTATGAAACTCAATGCTACCGAGGAGATCCGAAACGAATGGGAATGCTTGCGTTTGGGTAAGACCCTGCCCATCAAATCTGAAAAGGTCGTGGCACCCTTGATACCAACGAAATGGAGCCAAAGCCCCTACTACAACGCCATGTGCCCTTACGACTACAACGCCAACGAAAGGACACTGACGGGCTGTGTGGCAACAGCTATGGCACAAATCATGAGATACTGGTCATATCCCACCCGTGGATTGGGCAACCACTCTTATGTGCCCTCATCGCACCCTGAATACGGCACACTCTATGTGGACTTTAGCGCCACCGACTACGATTGGAACAATATGCCTACGAGCTTAAACAACACTTCGACCCAAGCCCAAAAAGATGCCGTGGCCAAACTTATGTACCACTGCGGCGTGGGTGCCGATATGATGTACGGCATCAATAGCGCTCCCGACTACGGCAGTGCGGCCTACATCATTGACAACGGTTCCAACCGTCCCTGCGCTGAGACCGCTTTAAAGACCTTCTTCGACTACAAGAGTTCAATGCACGGCGTAAAGAAAAACGACTATTCCGATGCCCAATGGATAGAAGTTCTCAAGAACGAGCTGGACAACTCGCGTCCTATGCTTTATGGCGGTTTCAGCAACTCAGGAGGCCATGCCTTCGTTTGCGATGGATACAATGCTAACAATTACTTCCACTTCAATTGGGGTTGGTCAGGCAATTACGACGACTATTTCTACATCAACAGCCTGAATCCCGGTTCGCACACCTATTCCCAAAACCAACAGGCTCTTATCGGCATCGAACCCAACCAAAGCGGTGGTGGCGGTGGTAGTACCTCTGGTTACGAACTTGCATACTACAGTAACCCTACAATGACTGAAACCGAATACTGGTTTTATGATCCCTTTTCAGTACACGCCGAGGTTTCCAACAGAGGCGATGAAGGCTTCGCTGGCTATATCGGTGCCGGAGTATTTCGGAAAGATGAAAATGGGGAATACATCTTCCTTCAGGTGATGAATTACTGGGACAGGACTTCCAATCCTTTGCAACCAGGCTACTACGTCCATGGCGATCTGGAATGTGAAGCTGGTCCGCCCTATCTCCCCGGTTCGTATGGTATAGCCTTATTATCCAGTTTGGATGGCGACTTATGGAATTTCATCGACCGCAACAACTACAATGACGTTTTCTTCGACATCATCTATGAGCAGGACATCGAAACCAATTCCGATTTCAACATTTTGACGGGCGATTACTTGTATTATGGCACAAACGCCACCGTCAATGTTGACATTTGGAACTCAGGTAACGAGACTTTCTACGGCAGATTCCGCGTCAGTCTGGCCAATCTCAACGGCTCATGGGCACAGAACATCGAAATCCTCAACTGCGAGGATGAAGGTCTGGGATCAGGTTACCACTACAATGACGGACTCGATTTCACAGGTGAAATCACCGTAGAGCCAGGGTCGTATTACTTGGAATTGTCCTACCAAAACCGAGGTGAATCGTCATGGTATTATGCTGGCGCTTATGCTTACCAAAACCCCGTTCGCGTTGAGGTGGTGGCTGCACCTGTCAGTCGGGACCAATATGAATCCAACGACACCTCCAACAGCGCCTATCTCCTGCCCTGCAACATCACAGGCAATTCGACCACCGTCAGCACAACAGGAGCCAACCTCCACAGCAGCACCGACATCGACTATTACAAAATCCAACTCAACTCAGGAAGGAACTACTTTATTACCCCTCGCCTGCACGACTCATACAACACCGGCAACAGCACCTTTTACACGGTTGATGCCATGTTTACCTATTCAACAGATGGAGTCAACTGGTCAGCCTATTATGACGACGTTATAGAATCGGGCTTCCCAGTAAGCGGCGGCACAATCTATTTCTGCGTCATACCTTATTTTGAGGGAAAGATTGGCACCTACCAACTCGACATCAAAGTAGCCTACGGAAACGGCATCGAAGAGTCGGACGAGAGTCTGTTCAGCGTCTACCCGAACCCTGTCCAAGACATGTTAAATGTCGACTGCAAAGACATCGAACAGGTTAGCCTCTTCAACACTGTTGGCCAAAAGATAGAGAGTTTCAACACAGAAGATCGCGACAACGTCCAGATTGACCTGTCGGGCTTGCCCAGTGGCCTGTATATCCTGCAAGCCAACCGCCAAGGGCGCACCTTGAGCAGAAAGATAGTGAAATCCAACTAATGATATCAGCAAAGTCTTTTCAATTGAATCCCACTGGAAACGGCGGGATTTTTTTGTTGTCATTCCCATCTCAGATTCACGGAATTGTTGTACCTTTGTCCGATAATAAAAACGCTTTCTGTGCGTTTGGGAAAGAGAGAATATATGTCTATGAAAAGATACATCCTAATCATCCTGTCGGCGCTGTTCATCTTCATGAGCTCCGACATCTACGCCCAAAGAAGGAACCCCGCCAAAAATGCAGACTTGGCCTTCGGGCGCAAGCAGTATACCGAGGCTGTCGACCGCTATAAAAAAGCATACCGCAGAGTACGCCGCAACAAGGACGAGCGCAACCGCATCAGCTTTCAGATGGCGGAATGCTATCGACTTATCGGCCTCACCAAACGCGCTGAGCCATACTATAAGCGTTTGCTGAAAACAGAGTATCCCAACACCCACCCCGAGGTCTATCTCTATTTGGCCGAGACGTATAAGATGAATGAGAAATACAAGGACGCCATCGAGATGTATGAGACCTACGCCCAGAAAGTGCCTGAAGACCCGAGAGGTCAGTTGGGTGTGGAAACCACGCAGCAAATCCAAGAATGGATGGAGAACCCGTCGAAATACCAACTCACGATGCTGAAGAAGGTCAACTCAAGCAAGGACTCTGACTTCGGCGCCACCTGGCTCAACAACAATTACAACGAGATTATCTTCACCTCCACCCGCGATGCTGCCACAGGAAAGGAAAAAGACGGCATCACAGGACAGGAATTTGCCGACTTCTTCACCTCGAAGCAAGACCGCAAGGGCGACTGGAGCACACCCACGCTTGCCGACGAAAGCGAAAACATCAACACCGAGGCCAGCGAAGGCACGCCTTTCATGAACTCGAAATACACCAAACTTTATTTCACCCGCTGCCAAAACGGTGCCCACCGCAAGAACGGCTGCCAAATCATGATCGCAGGCAAGAGTGGCGGCGCCTTCTCGGAAGCGCGTCCCGTGGAGATTGCTGGTGTAGACACCTTGGACATCGTTGGCCACCCCACTCTTTCGAGTGACGAGCTTATCTTGTACTTTGCTGCCGAGCGTAAAGGCGGCTTCGGCGGCAACGACATCTGGGTCGCCATGCGTGATAATGCCACTGAGCCTTTCAAGCACCCCTTCAACCTTGGTGAGAGAATCAACACCGCTGGCAACGAGGTGTTCCCCTTCTTGAGATACGACACCGTGCTTTACTTCGCCTCCGATGGTCACGGCGGCATGGGTGGATTGGACATCTTCGTCTCTTCCATGGACACCAGCGGCCAATGGGGCGAACCCCGCAACCTGAAATACCCGATCAACTCGATTGGCGACGACTTCGCCATCGTCTTCCACCCCACCGATGAGCGCGGCTTCATCTCCTCCAACCGTGGCAACAGCCGTGGTTTGGACAATATCTATTACTTCGAGGAGCCGCCCATCCTGTTCACCTTCTCGGGAACGGTCAAGGATGCAAAGACAAAGCAATATGCCAGCAATGCAGCCGTACGCTTGATAGGCAGTGACGGTTCCAACATCATGACCCGCACCAACGAGAAAGGCTACTTCAACTTCAGCGACAGCCAAATCAACAAGAACACGACTTACGACATCACCATCGATAAGGACAACTATTTCACTTTGACTGCTCAACAGACCACCATAGGCTTGGAGTTCAGCAAGGACATCGTGCAAGACTTCGACATCGAGCCCATCCCACAAGAGCCCATCATGCTGCCCGATATCCTCTACGATTTGGGCAAATGGGATCTCAAGCCACAGTTTGAAGACTCATTGCAAGGCCTAATCGAGACCCTACAAGTCAACCCGACCATCACGATTGAGTTGGCCTCCCACACCGATGCTCGTGACACTGACGAACACAACGATATCCTGTCGCAGAAGCGTGCCCAAAGCGTTGTGGATTACCTCATCATCCGTGGCATCGACCCGTTGCGCTTGACAGCCAAGGGCTACGGTGAAAGAGTGCCGCGCACCATCCAAAACGACATCACCATGAAAGGCTACACCTTCAAGGCTGGGACGAGACTTACCGAGGACTTCATCAACAAGTTACCGAATACCGAAGTGAAGGAAGCCGCCCACCAGATGAACCGCCGCACCGAGTTCCGCATCCTGAGGAAGGACTATGTGCCGCGCACCATCATCAACGAAGGCGGCACTGTCAACATCGCCATCAACCCGCAGGAAGAACAAAGCGAGATGTTCACCGTCGACAAGAAGGGGTATTTCAACTTCTTCGCTAACGTGGACGGTTACAACGAGCCTTTCACCTTCAGCCAAAACGCCGACTTCTGCATTTCGGAAAGCCGTGCTTTGGACTTGCTAAAGAACGGACGCCTCACCGCCGACGACTTCAAGGGCGATGTGGAAAAAATCCTCACCACAGGCGGCATCCAAGACGGTGCCATAGTAGTCATCAAGGAAGTGAGAATTGCCGGACGCTCGCTCTACAATGTGGAGTGCAAGGTCGTCAACAAGATGATTGAGCAATGGGTCATCGGACAAAAAGACATGAAGAAGCTTGGTAATTTCGAGTTTGATACTAAAGAGAAAAAGTTAAAGTTCAAATAATATTGACGCGAGACTTCGAGACGCGGGACGCGAGACAATCCCGAGTCCCAAAGTCCCGTGTCCCGAGTCAATAAAACAATGGACAATCGCTACAGTCAACGCGGCGTATCCGCAGAGAAAGAAGACATCCACAACGCCATCAAGAACCTCGACAAGGGGCTCTATCCTAACGCTTTCTGCAAAATCATTCCCGACATCCTCGGCCATGACCCACTCTATTGCAACATCATGCATGCCGACGGTGCAGGAACAAAGTCCTCGCTCGCCTACCTTTATTGGAAAGAGACCGGCGACATGAGCGTGTGGGAAGGTGTGGCCCAAGATGCTGTGGTAATGAACACCGACGACCTTATTTGTGTGGGCGCAACCAGCGACATGCTGCTCTCCTCCACCATCGGGCGCAACAAGAGCCTGATTCCTGGCGAGGTCATCTCTGCTTTGATTAACGGCACGGAGCATTTCTTGGAGAAACTGCGTAGCCTTGGCATCGGCATTTTCCTCACTGGCGGCGAGACCGCCGATGTGGGCGACCTGGTACGTACCGTCATTGTGGACAGTACCGTTACCACTCGCATGCGTCGTGATGAAGTGATTGAGAACAA
>JAEEGK010014662.1_pt1 | contig 17477 bp, 17 predicted proteins | sample 8958771 | NCBI WGS metagenome assembly JAEEGK01 (sample SAMN16246547, study PRJNA631951) | gut metagenome | biome: gut microbiome; feature: rumen; material: SC-attached | host: Bos | place: Iran: Karaj | collected 2018-10
TTGGTTCCTACGAAAAGTATTGTTCCACCCTGCTGTGCAATCTCGAAAACTGCCTTGTAAGCCTCGTCAACCTTAACAACTGACTTCTGAAGGTCGATGATGTGGATACCGTTTCTCTCTGTGAAGATGTAAGGAGCCATTTTAGGGTTCCATCTTCTTGTCTGGTGTCCGAAATGTACACCTGCCTCAAGTAACTGTTTCATTGATACAACGCTCATGATATTACCTCCGTTTGGTTAAATTCTTCCGCATACCCTTAGTCGTTAATCCGCATAAGCGCGTTATCAAATGCGGTGACTCCCTTACGATCAAAGATTTGACACCAATAAGAGAAACAGATATGCGTGTTTACTTGTTTTCACCGTGATCAGGGCATAAAAATCCCGCAAATCAACAGCTTTTTCATATTAGCATATAATTTGCGGGAATGCAACACTATATTAACGTATTTAACAAGTTATTTTGTAATTATCGAAGCAATCTGTTCATAATCCGATCCGGCAGGTATATTCTTAACTCCCGAACGGATGATCCTGTCCTTCTTGTTATCTACAAGATACTTATTAAAAGAAACAGCGTCATCGATCAGTCCTTGATCATAAAGAAGTCTGGCAACACCATCGGAAGAAAGGCCTCCGGGTATTGTAATTGTCTTGGCTTCTCCTGTAGCAAAAGATGTGTTTTCCTGCTTGGGAGTTTCCTGCTTTGTAGATTCCTCCGCAGGCTTGGATTCCTCCTTATCATCAGCTTTGGAGTCCTCTTTTTTATCCTCTGCCTTGGTATCTGATTTGGAATCTTCTTTATTATCTTCTTTACTATCTGAATCGGGATTATCTGACTTGGAATCCGCTTTGGTATCTTTCGCGGAATCCTTAGATGCATCTGTAGCTTTGTTAGAATTATCGGAATTTACTTCCGATTTACCTTGTGAACTTGCGGCAAAGGCCATTTTATCTTCGCTGCTTTTTTCCGATGTCGCCGTATCCACTTTTGGAATCGGCGTACTTGATAAAGTGAGTCCTTCGTCGTTTTCCGAAGATATCGCTTTTCCTTCTTTAGATATTTCCGTAGCGGATGAAGAAGAATTCTCTTTATTATCAATGCTGTTTTCCTCGTTTGAATAATCGGTAAGTACGCCGCCCTGGACCATTCCCAGTTTCTTGGCTCTCTCTATCACTTCGGCATCGCTTATGGTGGATTTCCTTCCTCCGAGAGCAAAGCCCATAATAAGAGCCGTAAGGATAACGCCTATACCGATTCCCCTAAGATAATACTTAAGTTTCATCTACTCTTATCCTTTACTTTACTTTTCTGTGTTTATTCGAAAGATCTATAACAAGCTTAACTTCGCCAATACCAAGTCCGAGTTCTCTTGCAATGACCATATTGGATTTGCCTGCCTTATGCATCTCGATGATCTGTCTGTTCTGAGAAATCGGATCATTGGCTGTAAGCTCTTGCATGTTCTTATCGGGATTAACGCTTTTCCCTTCAACGCGAACAGCTTCGGTGATAGGAACTACCTTGCTTTTAACGTGGGGCTCGGCCGCATCGTCTTTATCCTTAATATCGTTACCGATAATATGAAGATTGGAAACTTCATCGGGAACGATAACTTTAGGCTTTATTTCATTAAGCTCAGGCTCTCGAACGGCGGAAATCGGCTGCTCAGGACTCTCTTTAAGCGGCTCTTCGGATCTCTGTTTGATCGGCTGATCGGCAGAAACCTGCTGTTCCGGTGTCTTTTTGATCGGTTCCGGTATGTCGTTCTTGGGAAGATTCTTAAGTGAATTGGTTGCTTCCTGAGCTTCCTTAACGGTAAGTTCCGCATCCAAGACAGTCTGTCTGGCTTCATCGGCCTTTCTGGTCACTTCGGAAACAACACTTGTAAGATTCTTATGCTTATCATTAAGCATATCGTACATAAACATGACTTCATCGTGATTCTTGTGGATATCACTCATGACAGTGTCGGAATATTCATTTATTGCGGAAAGCTTTTCATTGGAAATGCGCTCCATTGCGCGTTCTGTTCTACCGATGGTGTCCTCGACGCTGTCATCGACCATGTTCTCAATTGTCTCTTTTTGTCCCTCGACTTCACGACGAACAAGCTCACGGATTTCTCTCTCCATGAGCACTTTATCTTCTTCATCCATTTCTTTTCCCACAGGAAGAAGATACCCCAATATTATTGCAGCAAAACCTGCAATTATGAGAACAATCTCGGTAATACTAATCATTCGGGACCCAACTCAACTTTCTACGTTTAATAAACTAATTTATTATAATATAGATAGTTTAAATCTTCAAATCAAAACCCGAGGAAATATGAAGATCAACGGCTTTTCCGTTTTTATCAAGCATGTGTTCCCCGATCTTTTCCATTTTTTCCAAAGAAAGCTGCCTTTCAAAGATCGGATTCTTTTCACCTCTCTCTTCACGTCCTTTTTTACGGTTTTTTCCACCGTCACCGGCATATTCGTTGTTGCCCTTCCCCTGGGCATCAGCCTGAACCTCCGGTCCACTCACATCATCTTTTTGTATGACCGAATTCTTTTGATTGTCTACCTCTTCATTAAATTGTGTCTGGAAGCTCTGCCTGTCCATCATCGGTCTTGAATCTTCCGCGGCTTTTACTGCGGAGACCTCATTTGATGCGGCTATAACTCCAAAGTCTATCCTGTTGATCGACATGTTACTCACCTTCCTTTTTGGCGTCTTTACTTAACATGCAAGTATGTATTACGATATACGACTCCTATATTATTAATATCGGCTTAAATAGGAGCCAACCTTACATCTCCTTCCTTAACAACAAATCTGCTGTATTGAACGGGTTTTTTAACTATCATTGAAAGTTCGCCTATATTAACGGTTGTACCCGGATAAGCGGTACCTTCAACGACAACCTGCGCATCCTTTGCCTCCGCAAGCTTAGCCATAAGATTGGCATATTCATCGGAATCATCCTGAATCTCCTGAGTAAGCGTCTTATTCATTTCAATAAGCTTCTTGGCACTTTCAACCTGCTGAGGATTAAATTTAACGCCGGCCTTGAGCATCTTGGTAAAGCCTTCGATCGTAGGCTTGATGCTCTCTATTTTTTTCTGAGAATCAGCTATGTTTTTCTGAAGTTCTTTAAGTCTTTGCTTGATCTGAGGATCCGCACCGACTTCAATAATGGTATTTGCACCCATTTCAGAGCCGAGAACCTTGGCCGTTATCTTATCGGCGGCACTAACTCTTCCGCCTGCAATAAAGCCTCTTCTTCCGGTAACGTTTATCTCGGTTCCCGATGAAACATTGGAATGAAGTATGGATTCGCTCGTGATTCCTCCGCTTGCGGTAACCGTGGCATTCTCAATGAATTTTGTTACTACATTGCCGCCCGCATGAATATTACCGCCTGCTTTTGCTCCGCATTCAAGTATAACATCGGCGCCCGCATCAAGTGTAGCTCCTTCTACAATGCCTCTTACATGGATATTTCCACCTGCTTTAACGGTAAAATTAGAAGCAATAAGGCCGTTAACCTCAACACTTCCTTCGTAATCTATATTTCCCGTTGAAACATCAACATTTTCAAGCGTAAGTACATCGGATACCGTTATTCTGCCTTCCTTAACGGTAACATGGCCCGCTGTGGCAGCTGTCAAAGTAAGCTTATCTTCGGAAAGTACGGTATTTTTGCCGGCTTTAATATATGTAGACTTAACAGCAGCGGGTTTTATAGGTTCACCAAAAACGGTTGTTCCCGGTTGTCCCAAAACTTCCGGATGAAGTGTCGCAAGAAGATCACCCGCCTGAACATTGTTTATGAAATTAAGGTGGAAGTAATCCACGCTTCCATCTTCACGAAGAGTGGGTTTAGCTCTTAAATTGGCATTAAAATGAAGCTCTACGCTCGCATTTTTACCCTGAACAACTTCCCGGCCCTTTGCAACTATGATATCCTTACAATATTCTCTGTGCTCAAAGAACTTATGAATATCCTCGGTCTGAATTCCGAATCTATACTTTCTGTAAGCCAGAGTATCAAGGAATTCTTTTTCGGTCATAAGCTCTCCGCCCTCTGTCGGAGGAATAAAAAATGCCGTGACACTCATACGGTCATTAGGAACGTAGAATTTGACATACTCTCTTTCGGGCAAAATTTGAGCATTATTAATCAAAACCACGTTACCATCCGCATTGGCCACAGCTTCATTTAAAACAGTCAGATCATATTCTATTTTTTTGTCCTCAAGGTAATCGCGGACATCAGTAAAATTTAAAGCATCTCCTCCGTCTGTTGGTGCAAATACTTTAATCCCGGTACCCTTAGGTGTGATAACAAGCTGGAAGTAACCGTTCATCTCATAAACCCCTTTATATATAGTTCTTTTATCTGGAATTGGTAACAAGTCCAAGATAATTACCCAATTTTTCCCTCATTTTCTGAAGAGCCTTGGTATGAAGCTGAGATACTCTCGATTCAGATACTTCGAGAACCTCACTGATTTCCTTTAATGTGAGCTCTTCATAATAGTACAGCAAAATAACCTTCTTCTCTTTTTCGGTAAGAAGCTCCAAAGATTCCGCGAGCATCTTCTTAAGCTCTTCCTTCTCAACAGCCTCTTCGGGTTTGGTGAATCCCGAAGAATGATTGTTGGAATCCTCTGGAATATCGGCGCCGGAATCCATAAACTCATTTAGAGATACCACGCCCGTTACCTTCATCTGATTCTGCCAATTCTGATACTCATCCTCAGAGATATCCATTTTTGCAGCTATCTCAGCATCTGTCGCAACGTGACCGCTGTCTTTTTCGATCTCTCTTATGGCCGCTTCTATCTTTTTCTGTCTCTGTCTGATAGTACGCGGTATCCAGTCCATCTTTCTTATCTGATCAAGAATCGCGCCCCTGATACGAAGGCTTGCATAAGTTTCAAACTTAACATCCTTCATAAGGTCGAATTTGTCGATCGCATCGATAAGTCCAAAGATGCCGTATCCAACAAGATCGTCATACTCAACGTTAAATCCAAGATACATGCTGAGTCTACCCGCTACAAGCTTAACAAGAGGAGCATACTCTAATATGAGCTGCTCTCTAAGTTCAGCGGATTTAGTCTTTCCATATTCTGTCCATAATTTATTCTTGCCTGCTTCGTCCATGTACCAGATCCCCGAATGTTTTATTCAAGAATGTCGTGAACTTCCATTGAATCGGAATCCGACTCTTCTTGTTCTTCAATACTTTCCTCTTCTTCGGGATTTTCCTCCTCAAGAAGTTTTTCTTCTTCGGCTTGTAATGCCAGAGCCTTCTCTCTATTTATATCCATAAAGCCCATGATCATCTTTTCAAACAAAAGAGATATCGCAACAAAGATGACCAATGAACAAAGGACTATCAAAAGCCAATCACGCATAGGATAGTGCTTAAAATACGTAAATACCGCAATAATTGCAGTCGCAGAAAGCACTATCAGCGGCGTGATGATCTTTTTATTGAATTTCTTTAAGTCTTCAGTTTCATTCATATTACTTTCTCAGGCTTTCCAACAGCTCTGATAATATAATCCCCATTCTCAGGATAAAAAATGACCGTTCTTCCGTATGAGTCGCCGGTGTCCTGTGCAAGAACCGGTATATTAAGCTCTTTTAACTTCTTAAGCGAAGCAGCTACATTCCTGTCGCCGACTCGCATCGTTGCATTCTGCGATTGAAATGCAAACATCTGAGCGCCTCCCGCTATTTTGGCGACAAGCCTCGATTTGTTCGCACCCTTGGCAACAATCTGGTCTACAAGCTCTTGAATTCCGGTGTCCGCAAATTTAGGTATATTAGAGTTGTTTTTTATTTCAGTTGAATCCGGCAACATTACGTGCGCCAGGCCACCTATCTTGGTGACGGGATCCCTTATCGCAATTCCTACGCAGGATCCAAGCCCTAAAGTGGTTATTCCGTCAGGGCTTACGCAAATGTTCAGATCGGCCATACCAACCTTAATAATCTGACTCATATAAGACCCCTTCGTTAATTTGAGATCTCTCCCATTCCCAGTGAAGAGAGAATTTTACTGTAACCGTCAATATCAGGTAATAGTATAAAGTAACCACTTAACTTAAGCTCGTCAAAAAACTGGGTCTCGATAAGAAGGATCTTATCCCCCATCATGCCGAACTGGATAGCCGGAACGCTTAAGATCGCAGCGGCCATATCAATTGCAACATAAGGAATTGAAGGAATAAGCTTAAGGTTAGTCATCATTGACAAGGAATTAAGGTATGAACCTGTGATGATATTGCCGACCTCTTTAAGAGCGGACATCTCAACCTCGTCAAACTCCTCATCTTCCGATTTCGGACCTGTTCCCATAAGTTTATCTACAAGATGTCTCGCAGCCTGCTTGCCAAGTAGGAACATAATGCTTCCGTCGATATCACCGTTAAGCGCAAGATAAATACCTGCCATGATCTTCTCGGCACCGCCCATAAGATCACCGACATCCTTAAAATCAAGGAGTCTTACCTGGGGCACACACATATCGACCTTGGTTCCAATCATCTGCGCAAGTGCTGTTGTGGCATTACCTGCACCAATATTACCCAGTTCCTTAAGTACGTCAAAATACTGGCTGGATAAATTGTCCAGATTCATCTCTCCCATATTACTTCCTCCGATCAACTTGCATTAGATGTTTTTTCTTTAACTTCCTTCTCGGATACAACGGCATCGAGATCGAGAATTGATACAAGTCCGCCGTCATAATGTCCTACTCCGCTGACAAATGTGGCATTTGCTTTGCCTTTCTTGTCATCGTAGCGAACCTTTTCAATATTCTTGGAATCAAGTGTTAGAACCTGATTAACCTGATCAACGATGATTCCTACAAGGTCGCCCGCTTCAGTCTTAAGAATAATGATACGGCTCTTGTCCGTGATCACATCTTCTTCAAGTCCCATCTTCATACGAATACTCATAACCGGAACTATCTCACCACGGATATTGATAACGCCTTTAAGGAACGCATCAACCTTGGGAACACGTGTGATCTGTTGCATTCTTACAATATTGTCTATGAATTTGATGTTGATTCCGTAATACTCATCATCAATCTTAATAACTATATACTGAATAAGTTCTCCAACATCGGTAGTAGTCTCTCTAAGTTCATTCATATCGATTCATCCTTTCCTCGTATTAAACTACGATCAGAAAATTGAATTAGTATCAAGAATAAGAGCTATCTCACCATCACCAAGGATAGTAGCACCGCTTATAAGCTTGCACTTATTGGTGTACTTGCCAAGAGGCTTGATAACAATCTCTTGCTGTCCCATAAGTTCGTCAATTACAAGTCCGACCTGCTGGTCACCCTTTCTTGCAATAACAACGACCATATCATCCTCGGGAGCCTTGGTGGATTCTGTGTCAAGAACCTCATTAAGTCTGACGATAGGTGTAACGCTTCCTCTTAAGTTAATAACCTCTCTGTTCTCAACAAGCTTAAGGTCTGCGGGAGAAACATCCTCAATACTCTGAATTGAATCAAGAGGAATTGCATATTTCTCTTCTCCGATGATAACCATGAGAGCCTGAATAATAGCAAGTGTAAGAGGTAATCTGATAACCCATGTTGAACCTTCGCCAAGCTTGGTCTTAACGGATACTTCACCGGAAAGTGACTCAACCTTGGACTTAACAACGTCAAGTCCGACGCCTCTTCCTGAGATCTCGGATACCTGCTTGGCAGTTGAGAATCCGGGATGGAAAAGAAGTTCAACGCACTGTTTATCAGTTAAAAGAGCTGCCTGCTCAGCAGAAACAACGCCCTTTTCAATAGCTTTGTTCTTAACGGCCTCAGCATCAATACCGTTACCGTCATCGCCTACCTCGATAACAACGCTGTTACCGTCCTGGAAAGCGTGTAAGAAGATCTGTCCTACTTCAGGCTTACCTCTCTCGGCACGAACTTCAGCAGACTCAATACCGTGATCGGCACTGTTTCTGATAAGGTGCATCAAAGGATCACCGATCTCATCAACCACGGTTCTGTCCATCTCTGTATCTTCACCGGTCATGGTAAGTTCCATCTTCTTACCCAGAGTCTTGTTAAGATCTCTGATCATACGAGGGAATTTCTGGAGAACGCTCTCGATAGGAACCATTCGAACTTTCATGACTGATTCATGAAGGTTAGTCGTTACGCTCTCAAGATATTCAATCTGTTCATTAACGTTTCCGTTGCTGACACCTGAAGAATTGGCTGCGGAAATAAGTGAGTTCTTAGCAATGATAAGCTCACTTACAAGGTTCATAAGTACATCGAGTTTTTCGATATCTACACGAACCGTTCTGTTAACCACAGGCTTACCGACAGGCTTCTTTGCGCCACCGGCTGCAGCTGCGGGTGCAGGTGTATTAACCGCTGCAGGTGCGGGTGTTCCGGCTGTGGGAGCTGCCGCAGTTGAAGCTTCGGAAGAAGCTTCTTCTTTATCATCGGATCCCTTAGCGCCGTTTAGATCAAATTCACCGACATCACAGCCTTCAACCTCGGAAACTGATTTAACTATCTCTTCAATCTTTTCTTTTGACTCATCAGAAATAAGAATGAGACTGAAAGAAAAATCGAATTTCTCATCTTCAATATCCTGTGTGTTGGGCTCTGATACGACAATCTCGCCGACATCTTCAAGGCCCTTAAATACAAGGAAGCCTCTTGCAGCCTTCAAAATACAGGATTCCATAATATGTACGGTTATGCCGTAGATTTTTTTGCCCTGATTCTTAGCTTCTTCAAGAGTTGATCTTGCAGAAGAATCAAGACGTATTGCTCTGTAATCCGATGCGGGATCGGATCCGGGAGCGGAACTTTCAGCAGGCTCTTCGGCAGGTGCCGAATCTGAAGCTGCAGGAGCGGCATCACCCGATGCTCCGAGAGTACCGTTTCTGATATCTCCGAGAGCTTTTATGATATTCTGGTGTTCCTCCGTACCTTCGTCCTGATTCTCGGTAATGTTGTCAACATAACCCTGAATCGCGTCAAGACACTGAAGCAAGATATCGATCATTTCAGATTTGATCTTAATCTTACCGGCACGAACGTCAGAGAATACATCTTCCATGTCATGTGTAAGATTCTGCATTCTGGTATAACCCATAGTACCGGCCATACCCTTCATGGAGTGAGCGGATCTGAAAATCTCATTGATACAATCCTCATTCTCAGGATCCTGCTCGAGAGTCATAATGTTATCATTGAGGGACTGAAGGTGCTCCTTTGCTTCGTCAAGAAAGACACTTAGATACTGGGAAACATCCATAACCTATTTACCTCCGTAAGAAAATAAGAAACTAAAAACCTAGTTCACGCCGACATTCATTATTATTTCCTGAGCCACATCGTCAAGCTTTACAACCTGATCGACAAGCCCGGCTACTGCTACTGCTTTGGGCATTCCGTAAACGGTACAGGTACTTTCTTCCTGTCCGATCACGTGAACTTTTTTCTTGGATTTTAGATTCTTGATTCCTTCCGTGCCGTCAGCTCCCATTCCTGTAAGAACAACACAGCATATTTCGTCATAATCCGAATCCATAAGAGATTCATACATAAAGTTGGCGCAAGGCCTTACGCCTTCTCTTGTGGGTCCGTCCACATAGTGAACAACGCTCTTTGAACCGTTCTTAACTATGTGCATATGCTTTCCGCCTCTTGAGATATAGACGGTTCCGACTTCCAAAACGTCTCCTTCGGCAGCCTCTTTAACTCTTACTTCCGAAAGAGAATCGAGTCTCTCGGCAAGTGAAGCCGTGAATCCTTCCGGCATGTGCTGAACCAGAACAATAGGAGTTTTTATATTTTTTGGAAGCTTGGGTATAACGCTCTGAAGTGCACGAGGTCCACCGGTAGAGCTGGCGATGGCAACGATTCTGTTACCTGTGATCTTTCCGGCCGATTTAGTAACCAGTTCAACTACCTTGCGTGATTCCTTGACTTCTTCGAAAGAAAAAGCCTTGTTTGTAACAGGCATTTTACTGTCTGCCACAGCCGCAAGTGTATCGATGAAATGTTTACTGAATTCATCGCCCTTACACTCAGATGCTCTGTCAGGTTTGTGTACAAAGTCCAAGGCACCGAGATCAAGACAGTCGAGAGTGACCTTCGCACCTTCTTTAGTATCGGTGCTGGCCATCATAATCTTAGCCTTGATTCCCAGCTTGTTGAGCTCTTTGAGCATCGTGATTCCGTCCATCCTAGGCATGTTAATATCAAGTACTACGGCATCATACGAATTCTTCTTAAGGAGCTCCAGACCTTCGACTCCGTCACGGGCCTTGTCAGCCACCTGGAATCTTGAATCTGAATTAATGATATCACTTAGAACCGTTCTCATGAGTGCAGAGTCATCAATTAACAAAATTTTTTTCATAATTATGTTTGCTTCTTTCTGATTTTTCGTTCTTCTTCAAAGATAAAATGGATAATATCTTCTCTGGAAGTCTCATCAATATACACATATTGGATACGATGTTCAAAAAGTCCCGGTCTGCTTTCAAGCTCTTGAACCTTCAGGATACTGCAAATCATCTCATATTCTTTATCATTTACGTTTCCGGGTAAACGATATGAGCAATATATGGTACTGCCTTCTTCATATCTGAAATTGGATACGAACCTAAGTCCGCCGCCGCTTATATCAACAACTACGCTTCTCTGAAGCTGATTCTTGTTGTTATCGACAAGATATTTTCTGTTGTTTTCAAATGCCTCCAGCTCCTCTTTGGAGCAGATTCTTGATTTTAATTCAAGAGCGCAACTGAATCTGTAATATTCCCTCCTTTGAAGCTTCTGAAGCTGGCTTGTAAGATCAAGCACCAGAATATACATGTTGTCGCTTCTGTATCTGTCTACAATCCTTGAATAGCACTGAAAAAGTCCTCTCGGGCTGTAAAAACAAAGACTGTATTCACCGTCAATGGGAAGCAGGACGAGTTTCCCTTTTTCATAAGGCATCAGTACCTCTATCCTGTCATCCGACGTAACATCCATTATTTTACTCATGTAGATATGCCTTGTCCGCATATCCTCGTCCATCCAGATCTTTCCGGTGGCTTTTAATTCAACCCTGTTTCCGGGTGAAATGTAATCCGTGAGCATAAATATCAGTAATCTCCATTCTGAATCTGATTATAAGTAAAGTAATAATTAGTTGATCACCTTGGCTTCAGCCGCTTTGGGCTGAGTAGTCGAAAGCTTTCTTCCCGTAATGATATGTGAAAAGAAAGCAGCCATGCCCCTTTGCTTAACCTGCTCGGCATCGCCGGGATTCATGAGCTGACCGGCTATATTTTCAAATGCCTTTACCGATTTGGCATTGGGATATTGAAGTGATACCGGCGACTGCTGCATAACACTCTTTGCAAGATATTGATCTTGCGGAATAGCACCCATGTAATTAAGCGGCAATTTAAGATATCTCGCAACAACGGCGTTAAGCTTATTAAATAGTTGTTGCCCTTCATCATCGGAAGACACCCTGTTTGATACGACCTTAACCTGTGTGTTCTCTCTCGAGAATCTGGGTGACTGATTAAGTGCTTTCAAAAGAGAATACGAATCGGTGATCGATGTCGGCTCCGGTGTAGTCACAAGAATGATCTCACCGCTTGCAACAAGGAATTCCATAACGGCATCCGAAATGCCGGCACCGGTATCTATTATTATTATATCAGCTATAGCGTCGAGCTCTGCCAGATTGACAATAATATATACAAGATAATCCCTGCTTAAGTTATACATTCCCGAAATTCCCGAACCGCCGGATATAAAGCCGACTCCCTCGGGTCCCCAGGTGATGATATCTTTAATATTCTTACCCTGATAAATAAGATCGCAGAGATTATGCTTAGGCACCGTGCCAAACATGATCTCAATATTTGCAAGTCCAAAGTCCGCGTCCAGAATGATGACTCTTTTACCCATCTTGCGAAACTGTATCGCAAGATTGATGGAAACGTTGGATTTACCAACGCCTCCCTTACCGCTTGTTACTGTGATGATCCTGGCAAGAGGTCTTTGGGGCTTATTTGAATTTTTAATAATATTTCTAAGTTGCTGCGCCTGATCCATAATGCTTTCCCCGAACTATGATGTAGATTAACTCTTTCCTCCCAGAAGATTCTTGACGATTCTTTGCGCATCGAATACGGCGATATCATCAGGAACGTTCTGACCGTTGGTTATATAGGCAACGGGTGCGCCGGTATGCATCCTGATATTGTAAAGATTACCCTTGGCACCTGTTTCGTCCATCTTGGTAAAAATAAGTTTGTAAGCGACCATCTGTGAATAAGCATCCGCAATCTCAATAAGGTCGCGATATTTTGTAGTCGCCGAAAGAACAAGGAAATTCTCGCACTCCATTACATCCTCAAGACATCTGATGAAGTTCTCGACATCTTTCTTAAGCTCTTCATTCTTAAGAGAATGTCCTGCGGTATCGACCATGATATAGTCATAGTCCTTGAAATCCTCAGCTGCCTGCTTCATTTCATCAACGGAATATATAACTCTGAAAGGTATCTCAAGAATTGATGCATAAGTGCGAAGCTGCTCGGCTGCGGCAATTCTGTATGTATCAACAGTTAAAAGAGCCACCTTCTTCTTTTTGGTTACAGAAAGTTCGGAAGCAAGTTTGGCGATCGTAGTTGTCTTACCGACTCCCGTAGGTCCTATAAAGATCTCTGCTCTCGGACCTTCTTTTTCCGTGTCGATAGGCTCTGACTTACCAAATTTAAGAACCATCTTCTGATATACGTTTGCAAGTGCAAAATCAAAAGGAAGTCCCGGCTTACTAACCTTCTCAACCTCATCCGTGAGCTGATTTACATAGATCTCATCTACCTCATTCTCTATAAGAGTATTATATAACAATTTGATAAAAGAGAGGGTCTCTTCGGATATATCGTTACCGGCTGCATTGATCTGAGACTTCTGCTTGGTATCCTTTTCTTTTACCTCTTTCTTATCTTCCAAAGGTTCATCTTTTTCGTTTTTAAGAATATTTTTCTCAAGAAGAGAGCTTAAGTTGTCAAGCTTCTCCTCGATCGCACTGTTGTCTTCCTTGACTTCGCGCACCTTGGTTGCGGTAGCGGTCGCAGCTACAACCGTATCTCTCTGAGCGCTGTCATGTGACGAACTCTTTTGCGGAGAATATGTCCTCATAGGTCTTTCCGTCTCCTCCTCGAGCGCAACAGTCACTTCGATCTTTTGAGTCTGGAAAAGAGACAAGATACCTTTCTTTTTAAGGGGTCTTACATTCATCACAACGATGTTTGGTCCGAGCTCCTTTTTAGCCTCCTCTACAGCCTCACTTTCAGTTTTTCCAACATACTTTTTGATAATCATATTATGCCGTTACCATCCCCACAGATTGTAATTCAATGTTAGCTTCTACTTCGTTATAAGAAATCACCACAAGATCTTTGTAGTAATCTTCCGTCATTTTCTTAAAATACATTCGCACGATAGGCGATGCCATGATAATGGCCTGTTTTCCGGCATCCTCAAGCTTCTTGACCTGCTCTCCCACAGATGCAAGTATCGATTTGGTGCGAGCGGGATCCAAAGTCAGATAAGCACCTGTCTCGGTCTGTTTTACGCTGTTCATGATCTCTTGCTCTATCTTGGGATCCAGTGTCACAACACTTGTAGTTTCTCCGGGCATAAAGAACTTGTTTGATATCGCCCTCTTAAGACTCTGACGAACATATTCCGTAAGGATATCCGGATCATGTGTTGAGGGTGCGAAATCTGCAAGCGTCTCAAAAATAGTAACAAGATCTCTGATAGATATGCCTTCTTTCAGGAGATTTTGAAGTACCTTCTCAATCTCACCAAGGCTCATAAGCTTAGGAACAAGCTCTTCAACAAGAGCAGCATTGCTCTCTTTGAGATTATCGATAAGATTCTGAACATCCTGCCTGGTCATAAGCTCGGAGATATGTTCTCTGATAATCTCAGTTAAGTGCGTAGCGATAATAGATGGCGGATCGACTACAGTATAGCCGAGACTCTCCGCTCTTTCTCTCTGGCCCTCTGTTATCCAAATCGCAGGAAGATGGAAAGAAGGCTCAAATGTAGGAATACCGGTGATCTCATCTTCAACGTGACCCGGATTCATGGCCATGTAATGGTCAAAAAGAATCTCTCCGTCACTCACCTGTATACCTTTAATTTTAATGATATATTGATTAGGATTCAACTGAATATTATCACGAAGTCGAATAATCGGAACCACAGTACCTAGTTCGAGCGCTACCTGACGCCTGATCATAACAACTCGGTCAAGAAGGTCTCCGCCCTGATTGACATCGGCAAGAGGAATGATACCGTAACCAAACTCAAGCTCGATAGGATCAACCTGCAACAGGCTCGTGACATTCTCGGGTTGTCTGATCTCCTCAGCCTGCTGTTCTTCAGGTGTCGCAACTTCTCCTTCCGTAGCGACTTCTTCAATTGTCTGGCTTGCAACTCTTCCCATAAAGATAAATCCGGCACCGAAAGTAACATAAAGAAGTGTCGGAAGAGGTGACAAAATACCAAGTCCCGCAACTACGCCGCCTACAAGGTACAAAGTCTTAGGCATTCCAAACAGCTGCCCGATAAGTACATGACCAAAGTCAGCCTCTTTAGAGCCCTTGGTTACCAGAATACCTGTAGACATAGAAATCATGAGTGAAGGAATAGAACTTACAAGACCGTCACCCATGGTAAGAATCGAATAAGTATTTATAGCGGTGTTGACATCCATTCCCATACGGACAACACCCATGGCGATACCGCCGAGAAGGTTGACCGCGGTGATGATAAGTCCGGCGGTAGCATCTCCCTTAACGTACTTGGTAGCACCGTCCATAGCTCCGAAGAAGCTTGCCTCGTCCTGGATCTTCTGTCTTCTTTGTTTAGCTTCTTCATCCGATATCGCGCCGGTATTTAGGTCGGCGTCGATAGCCATCTGTTTACCGGGCATAGCATCCAATGTGAAACGAGCAGATACTTCAGCTACACGCTCGGAACCTTTGTTGATGACCATAAGCTGAACGATAATAAGGATTATGTAGATGATCGCACCTACGATAAGGTCGCCTCCACCAACGAAGGAACCGAATACTTCAATAACCTGTCCCGCGCTTCCCTGCGTAAGAATAAGTCTTGTAGACGATACGTTAAGCGCGATCCTGAATATGGTCGTAAAAAGAAGTATCGTAGGGAAGAATGACATATCGAGTACGTCCTGCGCAAACATTGCCGTGAACATGATCACGAAGGAAATCGACATATCAAACGCAAGCAAAATATCCAAAAACCAATCGGGAAGAGGAATGATAAGCATTACTACAGCCGCAACGATATAAAGCGCAAGGCCGTAATCATAAACACGGTTCATTATTTTCTTTGTATCCATGCCATTTCCTCCTTTCCCTGTCAGTATTAAAAACCAAACAAAAACAATATCAGATCTTGCCCTTCAAGTGATATACATAAGCAAGAACCTCGGCAACCGCCTTATACAGCTCCGGCGGAACCATCTCTCCGACTTCCACATTTGCATATAGCATACGCGCAAGCGGCTTATTTTCAACAATCTCAACGTCATTGTCCTTAGCAAGCTCTTTTATCTTCTGGGCAACATAATCCGCACCCTTTGCGACAACAATAGGAGCATCGGCTTCTTCCGCATCGTATTTGATCGCAACGGCGTAATGCGTCGGGTTCGTGATGACAACATCGGCCTGCGGAATCGACTGCATCATACGCCTTCTGGATGCTTCCATCATCCTTCTCTTCTGCGCAGACTTAACCTCGGGACTTCCTTCCGAATTCTTGAACTCATCCTTTACTTCCTGTTTGGTCATCATCATGTCTTTCCTGAACTTACGCTTCTGATAGATCAGATCCGCAAAAGCTATGACCATATATGCGACAGCAATCCTCGTGCCCAGGTCAAATATAAGATTACCCATCAGTCCGATCGCGCTCTTTAAAGGGATGTCATACAAAAGAAACAGCGATTCCGTCCTTGCTTTAAAAAACGTATAAATGACAATAGCCATAAGCGCAAGCTTAAGTAATGACTTTGCCAGCTCGAAAAGCTTTCTTGCGGAAAAGATCTTCTTAAGTCCCGAAACGGGATTAAGCTTGGAAAGCTTAGGCTGTAACGGTTTTGAAGTCGGCTTATATCCAACCTGAACGTAATCGCAGATAAATGCGACCAAAAATCCTACGCCAAAGAACGGCGCACAAAGAATAAGCAGCTGCAACATTGCATTCTTAACGATCGCACCAAGTGTCGCAACCGGAAGGTATCCGTCATATGTCCTTGCAACATTGGGAATATCGTTGTATACCCTTTCGAACATCTTGTGGAAATTGGCACCCATTGTCGCATAAAAGAGCCTTAAAATAATAAAAAGTGCAAGCAAACTAAAGGCAGTCGCAACTTCCTGGCTCTTTGCAACCTGACCTTCTTTTCTTGCATCATCAAGCTTTTTGGCAGTAGGCTCCTCGGTCTTTTCGGCACCGTTGGCGTCCTCTGCAAAAAACTGCAGATCATATGCAATTAACAGCGGTTCGTATAACAAATTATCATCCGCTTTGCATACTGTAAACAAAGTTATGCATCAGCTCCTTCATGTGTATAAAAATGAAATTGGAAGCATCGCCAAGCATCGAAACCGTTATGAACATAACCATAAGTCCGATGACAATCTTGATCTGAATGCCTACAGAGAACATGTTCATCTGAGGTGAAACCTTAGCAAGAACTCCCAAGATTACATTGGTAATAAACGTAATAATAAATATTGGGAGAGCTATTCTAAATCCGATAACAATGTAGTCCCTAAGGAACAATACAACCGAATCAAGCATTCTGTCAGCGTGAATAACCGCACCGTTTATCGGGATCAGTGTAAAAGTATCAACAAGTGCGCTTAAGATAAATCTGTACATCCCGGATAACAAAAGAGCTACCGTAAGCACCTGTGAATACAAGGAGCCCGTTATGGTCACCTGCTGATTGGTAGCGGGATCAAAAAGATTGACCATTGAAAGACCTATCTGCATATCAACAATCTGACCGGCGAAATTAACTATCATCTCGCATAACTGAACGGCGTAACCGACAAGGAAGCCTGTAATAACCTCTTTTAACACAATAACCGTGTATCCGATGATCGTGTTGTAATTGGGCGGATAAAAAGGCACCGCTCCGTAAACAAGCACGGAAAGCATGATCCCGAAACCAACCTTTACAAGATTCGGTGTCTGCCTTCCTCCAAAAAACGGACAAACAAATATAAAACTTGTAATCCTTGCAAGTATCAAAAGAAATACTTCAAGGTCGCCGTAGCTAAAAGAATAATCGATCATCTGTTTATCCCACTATCTAGCGAACATACTGCGAAAAATCGGACCAAAGCTG
>JAEEGK010014663.1_pt1 | contig 17477 bp, 14 predicted proteins | sample 8958771 | NCBI WGS metagenome assembly JAEEGK01 (sample SAMN16246547, study PRJNA631951) | gut metagenome | biome: gut microbiome; feature: rumen; material: SC-attached | host: Bos | place: Iran: Karaj | collected 2018-10
TATGGCCCAGTCGTCAAATTACAATCCGTTCCATTATGTTTTCGCTCAGGGCGGACAGGTCAGCGAGGTCAAGGTCAAGAGCATGGTCGAAACACTGTTTTCGGCGACAAAGGGCGAAGGCGAAAAGGATGATTTCTGGTCTGAGAAGGGTAAAACGCTGCTGATCGCAATCGTGTTTCTGCTGCTGGCACAGTCGGAATACAGCGCAAAGGTTTACATGAACGGTAAGAAAAAAGGCCTGGTGATCCCGGAAACACGCGATGAATCACATCTCAATTTCTCGTCTGCCGCCGCAAAGCTGCGCATGATGCAGTATCCGCCGCAGGGCGGTCAGAAGCCGGACGGCTTCTTTCTCACGCAGAATGAGGGCGAAACAGATGAAGATTTTGAAGCACGGCGCGAGAAAGCGTTTCTCTGTCCGCTCGACAGAGAATTTCTGGAGCTGCATCGCCGGAATACGCCGCTTGGCGAGCTGGCGTTTGATCTTTACACAGAGGTGCGCAATGCGCCGGAGGAAACAGGTCAGTCCTTTGTCTCCAGCGCGAATGTCAAGCTGGCGAATTTCAATCTGCGCGGGCTGAAAAATCTCACCTGCTGCGACAATATCCACTTAGAGACAATCGGCGACAGGAAAACGGCGCTGTTCGTGATTATCTCCGCGACGGATCCGACTTTCCGCTTTCTGGCGGCACTGCTGTATTCGCAGCTTTTTGATGTTCTTTCAAACCGTGCAAACTTCCTCTATAACGGACGCCTGCCGATTCATGTCAGATGTATCATGGATGAATTTGCAAACTGCGGCGAGATTCCGAATTTCAACGGCATCATTTCATTCGTCCGCGGCATGAATATGTCGCTCAGTGTGATCATTCAGAATATGTCGCAGCTGAAATCCCGCTATGAAAAGACCTGGGAGGAAATCCCCGGCAACTGCGATTCCATCCTGTTTTTGGGCGGCAAGGAGGAATCCACGCTCAAATCCATCAGCGAACAGCTTGGCAAGGAAACGATTGATGTCAAGGGGCAGAACCGCACACGCGGCAAATCGCCGTCCACCTCGGAAAACAACAGCATCCTCGGCAGAGAGCTGCTGCAAGTAAACGAGGTCGGCATTATTCCGACAACGGACTGCATCCTGATGATGCGCGGTCACAATCCGTTTTATGAGGTCAAGTATGTGCTGGAGGAGCATCCGAATTACCGCTTTTCCGGCGATGCAGACAAGGCAAATCTGTATCGGCTGGACGATCTGCATACAGTGACCTATGAAGAATTCGTGCAGCAGCAGGCTGAAAAGCAGAAACGCATTGCGGAGCAGGCTGCTGCGCCGCCAAAAGTTGACACACCTGTCAACTTTGCAGACAGTGACACGGAGCGCAGGGAGATCAATGAGGTTTTCTTCTCCGGCGGCGATCAGGTCACTGTTATTTTTACGCCCTCAACCTTCGAGGATATCCTGGAATTCGGAGATGCCGATTTTTCCCCGGAGATTGAAGATGAAATCTATGCCGACGAGGAACCGCGGTTCGGAACAGTGCAGGCGGAAATGCAGCACTTCGACCTCGGTGAACCGTCCCGCCCGCGAAAGGAGATGCAGAAAGATGAAGCAATCCCGCCCCCCGCCGTCGTGAATGCAGACGGCAGCATCGAGGAGCCGCCGACCGGTTCCGCAGACTCTGATCAGGTCTATTACGGTGCTGTGCCGTCCGAGATCCCGGAATCCTTCGATGACCTGTCTGAACTGGAAGGAATCGAAATGGAAGGTACATTCACGGAGAGCTTTGCCGATGTTGATATTCCGCCGCCGGAGCCTGATTTCGGACAGCCCGGCTTTGACAGCTTTCCGAACTAAGAAGATGATTTGAGAGGTATTCATAATGAAAAGACGTATCCGCAACAGTCTTTTCGCCGCATTTGTGACGGCGATTCTCTTTTCTTTCTGCGCGATTCCCGCATCTGCGGCTGAGATCCAGACCGCATCCGCACCCGCTGCTGTCTCCGAGATCTCGGATGATTCCACAATGATTGCAGCAACTCCGCTCCTGCTATCCGCGCCCGCACCGGCAACAATCACACCGCATATTTATCTTGCTGCCGCCGGCGGCGGTGCAGCACCGTCCGGCTCCGGTTCCGCAACGGCAGATTCTGCGTATCAGAGTGTGATCAACTTCTTCCTTGTCTGGATTCGCCGTGTCGGTGCGCTGGTCGCGCTGATCGGCGGTATTATGTTCGGTCTTGCAGTCAAGGCGAACGACCCGGACCAGAAGGAACGCGGCATTCTGACGATGGTCGCAGGCTTTATCGTGTTTGCAATCGCGCTCGGCGCAAATATGTTTGACCTGTTCTCCTGATAATATAGCAGCCTGCCCGGTCTGAAACAAGGCCGGGCATTGCATGCAGCATCATTGACTTTTTCTCCCTGCTATGGTATAATTCAGCTGTGGGGGAAAGCACGAGGCTTCCTTCGCTAAATCAGTATGAAGGAGTGATTGCCTTGTCTCTGAATTCTGTATATTTCAATCTGGATGAAGTGATATTCTTTCTGAAAAACGGAGACTTTTCCTTCTTCGACTTCTACATTGACTACAGCGAAAACGATGCTGAGGTTTATATGGAAGGAACAGGCTGTCTCTGTATCTGCAATGTGTCGGATAATTCTATTCCGGAGCAAACAGTCAGACTGGTGATCGAAGTGCTAGAGCATCTGGATGAATACCTCAAACAGGCTTATGACAAGCTCGTTCTTTGGAACTGGAAGCATCATAAATGGGGTTCCGGAAATGAAAGTTTCACACATGACCCTAAAAAAGTTTTTGAGCTGGAGGAGATTGTTTTCGGATGGCCTGAATACTGGCAGCAAAAGTGTGACTTTCAGGAATGCCGTGCGGCGCCTGAACCGGAAACAGCGGCTGACGTTTTCTGGTTGAATTTCAGATGTGATCCTCTGTTATTCTCCGCGAAATTCCTTTGCGAGGATCGGAGACTGTGTTCGATCAAACCGTACATCCTCTGATTGACCGCATGAACTGAATACAAACAAAGCACTTGCCAACGCAGGTGCTTTTCTTATACCCAAATCTAGAAAGGAGATGCGTATGCACTTCATAATCCAACCTGTCAGTGCAATCCTGCCGACGCTGCCTCCAGTGACGACCCCGTCCGACCTGATGCACGGCGCGATCGAGTTCTTCAGCACATGGATCGCGCGGATCGGCGGCATTGTCGCACTGATCGGCATGATCAAATTCGCGCTCTCCGTGAAAAATGAGGATTCGCGCGAATCTCTCGCGGCAATTCTGACGGCAATATCCGGCTTCATCATCATGGAGTATGTCACAACGATCTTTACCTTTTCAACCGGCACAGCAGAATCAGAGTTTCAGTCGCTTATGCTCTTTGCAATGCGCTGGATCCGGCGTGTCGGTTCATTGGCGCTGCTGCTTGGCTCGATCACATTCGGCTTATCCGTCAAGGATCACAACGCCGTCAACAAAATCACAGGCATGAAAACAATCGCCGCCGGAGGAATCGTGATTGCCACCTCCGCAATCTGGCGGCTGTTCTTTTAGGGAGGCATGATATGAACGCAGCTTTGTCCCCGATGCAGCGGTATGCAAAGATCCGGCGCAATATCTATATCTTTGTAATCGCAGCGGGGCTGTTTCAGATTTTCTTTCCGCTGGTTGCCTATGCCGCAGACATTTTCAAGAACGATGTGCATGATGTTTACTACGAGATCACGCAGAATGTCTCAGAGACGAACGATATACTGAATAAGGCGTTCCAATTCTGCACGGTCAGCCCGCACACAATCCTTAGCGGCTATCGCTCCGGCGCATTCATCAATATTTCCGGCGGCTGTCATCAGATCGCAATCGTGATTGCAACGCTTTTGCTGCTGATCGACTTTTTCAAGAAGTCCACGACCTTTGAATGGGCATCAAGATGGGAGAATATCCTGCTTTTTCTGGTCAAGGTCATAGTTGTGAAGCAGATTGTCCAGAACGCAGATACGATTGTGTCGTATATCTACGCGATGTTCGACTGGCTGAACCGCGGCGCGATCATCGGAGCCGGTACATCCGAGCTGCTGCCCTGCGGCAACAAGAAAATCTACATCATCCATTACAGTGAATCGCTGCTGAAGGATATGTGGGAGGAAGGCATCGTGCAGGGCTGGGGCAATTTCTTTTCAAAGGCCGGCGAATCATTTGCCGGCGGCACGACGGGAAAAGACTTCACCTATGAAATCTCATGGGACGCGGTGCATATGTTTTTCCCGACTGCGGACGATTCCCTGCCTGCCGGAACCTACAACTACATCGACCACAGATTTGCATATCCCACAAACACGATGTTTCAGCCGACGATCAAGATTATCTTCATGCAGCCCTATTTTCTTGTCATGAAAGCGATTGCGTACATGATATTCGTCGTTGCAATCGGGCGCGTCTTTGAGCTGTGTATTTATACGCTCTTTGCCCCTCTCCCGCTGGCAACCTTTGCAGGAGAAGGCTCGCATGACATCGCAAAGGGCTTCATCAAGACATACATCGCAACGATTCTGCAAATCACGGTCATGATCGCAATGTTCACAATCTATCTGGCTGTCAACAGCTATTTCACATCGACCGCACCGTTCGCCGGAACACCGCTCATACAGTTCGTCGTTCTGATCTCACTCGGTCTGGGCGTGACGAAATCCGGGCAATGGGCGAAACGAATCTGCGGCGCGGCATAAGGAGGGCTATATGGTAGAGGTTCAGATTCCCGCTGAAATACGGGCATACAAATCCAAACTGATTTTCGGGCTGTCCGTCCGGCAGCTGGCGGCGATCATCGGCGCATTGGCGGTCGGTGTGCCGCTCGGCGTATTCGGGCGCGGGCATATTCCGAATGATATTCTGATCTGGCTCGTCATGCTCGTTGTCGTGCCGTTTGCGGGCTGGGGATTTCTTACGATACATGACCTCAGATTTGAGGATTATGTCAGAATCTTCCTTCGGTTTGTATTTCTCCCGCAGAAGCGCGTGTATGAGGATACTGAGACCAATCTGTTTGTGAATCTGAAGGAAGAAATACTGGAGGAAACAATCATTACGCAGCGGCTGGAAGCCGGTGAATACGAAAGGACGGGCAGATAGTGTGTGGCGATTCAGAAAAAAGACTGACAGCATGAAAAAGACAGCACGGGAGATAGACAGGGAACGGACAGCGGGCGAAAGAAAATCAAAGGCAAAATCCGACCATATCAGGCGGCGCAAGGTCAGGCGCACGGTGTTTGATACGATGCCGTATGAATGCTTTGTGAGCAACTATGTCTGTCTCCTGCGCAGCGATGTGCGTGTCGGGCGCGAGACGGTCAATATTTACAGCAAGACTTATCAGGTGCCGGATATCAATTATTCTGCGCTGCCGCGGGATCAGCAGCAGGAACTGGTCACTTACTACCAGAATCTGCTGAATGCCTTTGACAGTCAGGCGGCATTTCAGGTCACGCTTGTCAATACCGCGATCAACCGCGAAGAATTTGAGCAGCATCTTCTTCTCAGACAGGCCGCGGACGGTCTCGACGAGGAACGCACAGAGTTCAACCGGATTCTCCGTGACAGAATGCAGGAGGGACAGCACGGACGGCACTGCCGCATTTTCGTTTCAGTCACAGTTGCTGCAATCAATCTTGAAGCGGCGAATCAGCTTTTTTTCGCGCTGGAAGGGAATCTGCTGCGCAATCTCGGAATGCTCGGCACGGAGGCAGTCGCGCTCAATGCGAATGCGCGTATCCGGCTGCTTGCTGACATTTTCTGCGATGTGAATATGGAGCTGTTTCCGGTCTCCCGTGAAGAATTTGCACGGCAGGCGGAAAAGCATCTGTGCAGCCCGGATTACTTTGAATTCAAACGCGATTATTTCATGTTCAATGACAAATTTGCCCGCTGCATTTTCTTCCGGCGGCTCTCCCGGGGAAGCGGTCGTGATACGCTGTTCAGCGATCTGATCGCAACGAATCAGAGCATGATCATCACGAAGAATGTGGAGTTTGTAGAGCAGGCGGAAGCGATCACGATGCTGGAACGCAAGATGACCGATATGACGCAGGAGCAGATTGAAAGGACAAACAAGGCTGCGCAGAATAGCCGCGGCGTATTTGTCGATGTGCTGGAAGGCACACAGCTCATGACCGATAAGGCAGAGGCAAAAGCGATTCTGGAGAAACTCAAGGGCGAAGAAAAAATGACGCTCTGCCAGTTTATTCTCATGCTCACCGCAGACAGCTTTGAGGAATTGCAGGAAAACACCAATCAGATTGAGACAATCCTGCGCGAATACCAGATCACACCGTCCAAAGCGGGACATATGCAGGAGATCGCAATGGATTCCGCGCTGCCGATCGGCAACAGCATGACGATCGACAAGGAGAACAATTTACAGGTGCGGCGTACGCTTTACAGCGCGAGCACAGCGGTTTTCATGCCGTTTATCTCCTGCGTTTTGCAGCATGAGGGCGGCATCTACTACGGACTGAATCAGCTCTCCCGCTCACCGATCTTCTTCAATCGCTGGATGCAGAACAATCCGAACGGTTTTATTTTCGGTGTACCGGGCAGCGGAAAATCCATGTTTGCCAAGCTGGAAATGCTTTATTCCCTGCTGGCGGCAACAGATGAAATCCTTGTCCTCGATCCGGAGGGGGAATATACCTCGCTTGCGGAATGGGTAGGCGGTGAGGTCATCTGCATCAGCGAGAACTCCGGCACACATATCAATCCGCTTGATCTGACCGAAAACCCGGACAAGGAGGATAAGGATTACAATCCGATCAAAGCGAAGCTCGATTTTCTGCTTTCGTTCTTCTCCTGCATTATGGGCAATATGGAGATATCTCCGATTCAGAAGACGATCATCGACAATGTGATGCACGAAACCTATCGCAATCACAGGAAGCCCACGCTGCGGGAATACTACGCGGAGCTGGAAAGCTATGAGCGCAATGCAGGTGATGAGATCCGCAGTGCCGCATCCTATCTCCGGCAGACGCTGTACCTCTATGTTCACGGCTCGATGAATGTGTTTGCACATGAATCGAATGTCAATATGCACAAGCGGTTTGTGGTCTACAATATCAAGGAGCTCGGCAAGAATCTCCAGACGCCCGGCATGATGATTGTGCTGGAAAACCTGTGGGACCGCGTCGCAAAGAACCGGTCACGCGGTGTCGGTACAAGAATCTATGTGGACGAGATGTATCTTTTATTCAAATCGGAGCAATCCGCAAACTTCTTCTATGAGCTGTATAAACGCGCAAGAAAATGGGGCGGCATTCCGACCGGCATCACACAGAATGTGGATGACCTGCTGCGCTCCGAAACGGCGCGTACCATGATCTCCAATACCGAATTCGTGGTCATGCTCTCACAGAATCCGACTGACCGGGAACAGCTTTCCGTGCTGCTGCAAATCCCACTTGATACGATGAAATATGTTGCAAATGCACCGTCCGGCAGCGGGCTGATTCATACGAATCAATACGGTGACATTCCGTTCGATCACACGATTCCGCAGGACAGCCGGATTTACAGAATGATATCGACACGATTCGGTGAAAAGCTGCAATAAAAAAGCGCGCACCCCCACCAAGATAAAGCGGAGGCGCGCGCATTCGAGTTGCGCAGTCATTATGAGAGCGCTTCTCTGAATTTATGATACAAGATTCATTTTCGTTTGTCAGGTAAAAGAGAAAAGGGGGATTAAAATGGGAAGGTCGATATGAACAGCACCGCTGATCACGGCGTCGAGAGCCTGCGCATGACCGGAAATGCCGTCCGAAAAACGGAGTCCGCCGTCCGCACAGCCAAAGCAGCCATGAAAGCGCCGAAGCAGTTTTATCGCGCCGCCGAGGGAACTGTCAAGACAACCTACAAAATCACAAAGGCGACTGCTCATGTGACGGCTGCGGTGATCTCTCATACAGTCGCGTTTCTTTTCAATCCGATTGTGCTGGGTTTCATTCTCATTGTGGTCGTGATTCTCATGTGTGCCGCTCTGATTACACAGGCAGTCGGGACAGATCAGGCAGAGGAAACACAGGTTTTCGGCGGCGCATACATCGAAATGATCGGTGTCGGCGATATTGCCGCACGGTATCCCGATGCCGCGGAATACTTTCGGATCGCCTGCGATGAAAACCGTGCGGCGTATAATGCGCTGATCGACAATCTGCACTACAATTACAGTGATCTGGAACACAGCGATCTGGTCTATATGGAGCGGAACGACTGCGGCGCGGTCACGGTTTATCAGAAGGGCTATGCGTCCGATGCCTACAAAGCAGTGCTGAAAGCGGGCTGGACAATGCCGCTCACCGAACAGCAGGCGATTGCGATTGCATATGTGTATCTGGAAAAGCAGGAAAATGATGTGAACGGCACGGAAATGGACATCTATAATGTGACATTTACGCAGGATGTGTTCCGCAGCATTGTGAATACTGCCGTCAGCTGGTCGCAGAGAAGCTATGCCAATCAGCGATGCCCGGACGGGAACTGTTCCGCGGAGGAAATCCCGAATCCGGCATTCGCAGCAGCACAGACGGAATATAATCACGCAGAGAACCGTTATAACGACTGGTGTATCAATGTTGTTCCGGCGGCGAATGCCTACCGGAATCTGCTGAACACTTACAATGCCACACCGGCTGCGGGCAGGTCGGTCATACAGCCCGCGCTTGATGCAGCATGGGCGCGGCTGAATGAAGCCGTCAATAACTGGTACTATGTGTTCGGAAACCGCGGCTGGACAATCAATGCGGATATCGGCGACAATGCACGCGCATGGCTCGGCGCGGAGGTCGATGCTGCACGGAACAGGATGAACAGCACGCCGCAGACAATCACGAATCCGTCTGCGGTCTGTCGCTCACATCACACGCTCTGGTCGTTCGGGCTGTATGCGTATCCTGCCGATACGGTGATGAACACGCTCGACTTTAATGAAAAATACAAGAATTGGGAATCCATGACAGAATACGGCATGGAGACAAATCCCGGAATATGAGGTGAAAGCAATGGGCTTCAAGGAATCCCACAGAAAACGCGCAGATGCTGTGCGGCATTTTCTTTCTTCCAATAAGCTGTTTGTGGTAATCGTGCTGATCGCGGCATTTCTGATCGGCGGCGGTCTGATTCGCGGTGAACCGCCTGAGCTGCCGGATACGGAGCAGACACAGGAGTACACGCCTCCGCAGTGGCGGTTTTATCCGTCCGATCTGGTGATACTTGCGCTCGGCGGCGGATTCTGCACAATAATGATTGCCCGTGACCGCAGAAAAGCAAAGGAGGGCTTGGATTGATATATTTTAGCAGGGTAATTCTGACAGCAAGGCAGAATCAGGAGCAGACCTTGTTTCTGATCATGGACACGCCTGAAAATGAATATGAAGTGCCGGAGCTCACAAAGGAGCGTCTGGTCGATCATCACGGCTACAAGGCGTTCCAGACAAAATATCATCCGCGCAATACGGTCACGGTCGATTACACCGTTTATCGTACAGACCGAGATGTGAATGCCAGCACCGCTGATGAAATCTTTGAAAAGCTGATTGCAGACAAAACCGCCGAACGGCTGTCCGGCGGTGAGCTGATGATCGGGCATGATGAAAAGCCGGACAGGAAAACCGGCAAAATTCAGAAGAAGAAACGCCTCTCCCGCAAAGCAATCTTCGGCGTGGTGACCGGCGGCTTTGCGCTGGCGGTCGCAGCACTGGCGGCAGGCATGAAGCTGGGATCAATAAAATCGGAAATCCCGGAGCCGGAAGCGGTCAACACGGCAGAGGACGGCCTGATTATTCCCGTACAGGCTGAAATCGACGCCGATGCCGAACAGATCACCGTTACGATTGATCGCAGCTATTCTGCAGTCCCGACCGAGGATTTGCAGCTGAAAGGCGCGGTCACGGACGGCAAAGCCAATATCACGCTGCCGGAATTTGACAAGGAGGATTTCTTCAATCATGTACCGGGCTACACATGGGGCTTTGCATCCGATCCGAAAGCCGGGAAGATCGAGTATTACGGCGGAGAGGCATACGATTTCAGCGCGGACACAAAGCTGTATCGGATTCTCGTGAAATACGGCGGCGGAAACGGCACAAAGGATGATCCGTACCGCATCGACTACTATGACCAGCTGGAACTGATGAGCGAGGAAAAGGCGCGGGGCTATTTTGTCCAGACCGCAGATATTGTGTTTCCGTCATGGGCATCGCACACGCCGATCAACACGGTCAATGAACTGAAAGCCGATCCGGAATCGGAATACTTTGAATATGACGGCGGCGGCTATGTGATCGAACACCTCACCGCGCCGCTGTTTGGGTCGGTGTCCGGCGCAGTGATCCGGAATGTCAATATCCGCAGCAGTCGGATTGAATCGGAACAGTATCAGGATTACGGCTTTCTTGTCTGCAAGGCGATGAATTATCACTACAAGGCAGAGGACGGTCAGGTCTATGTCACCGGCGAAACGCGGATTCAGCACTGCACAGTCTCGCATTCCTCAATCAATGTGCAGCATCCGCCGTCTGAGGAGGAAGAAAACGCCTACACGACGGCAGTTGTGACTGCGCCGGAGGTGCTGCCGCCGGATGTGATCGAATATGACGATGCGGGCAACCCGGTCACGACCACGCAGCCGGTGATACCTGAGCCGACTAAGCACGCGGAGCACTGCATCGGCGCGATCAGCGGAATCGGCGGTGAGATCAGAGACTGCTATGTAACGAATTTCGGCATCTTTGCCTATCTCGACGATTATTTTCTGTATGCTGGCGGAATCTCCGGCAAGCCCGCAAGCGTGACGGATTCCTGCGTCTATTATTATTCAGCACAGGGGAATATCTTTGACGCAGGCGGCATTGCCGGAACCGCAGCCGGTACACGCGCCTATGATGCAGAGGGGAGGGAACTGCCCGACTGTTACGGCGGCAGCATTCAGGGATGCGCGGCTCGGAATGTGATTCTCCGCACCGAAACAATGGCAGGCGGTATTGCCGGGGAAGGCGGCACGGATGCGGCAGATGCTGTGATTTCCAACTGCTATGCGAACGAACTGGATTTCTCCTGCGGCACATTCGAGGACGAAACCCGCGAAAAGTTCATCAAGGCGGGAACTGTCGGCGGCATCGTTGCGGCAGACGGCAGCGGCAGAAACGGTCACATCATCACATGCTGTGTGGCTCACGCGGATTATCCTGTGATCGGCAAGGCGAACAGATCGACCTTTGACGATACCGTGCGTCAGGCACCGTCCTTCGCATTCTATCAGCAGAATATTCTGACCGTTCTGAACCGCAACACGGTCAGCCCGGATAATCCGAAGGAGATCTACACCGGAAGCTTTATGTTCGGTGAGTCGGGCGAATTCGGCGACGAAAGCGGCAATCTGCCGTACCCCGAAGCAATCTGCGATTTATTCATCAACACAGTTATTACCGATCAGGGAGGTTCATAATGGAAGAGATCACTCAGCAGCCCGATACAAGCAAAAAGGATGATCTTTCGGATCAGTCCGAACCGAAGCAGTACACGGTACAATCTGCGAGATTCGCGCTCCGGCAGATCGAGAAGTCCATACAGCAGAAACGCGAAGCGCTGCAAAAGCTGACAGACGAGATCGCGGATATGCAGCAGCGGAAAACTGAAATGGAGAGTCTGCTCCGCACATTGGAAAGCGACGATCTCAGCTTGCAGATCAAAGAGCTTTTGCTTGCAAATCGCATTGCGCCGACCGATGTGCATCAACTGATTCTCAGCGCACAGCCAAAACCGAAAGGCAGACGGCAGCGGCCGATACCAAAGAACGGAGAAAATGAAAATGTATAATCAGATCATTCTCATGGGACGCATGCTGTTCCGCAGGTTTACAACGGAAAGACCTTCCGGCAATGGGCAGCGAGGAAAGGATAAGAATTATGGGTCGTAAAGTGAAAATGGATGCGACGGTGCATAACAACACACTGCGCTATTACCGCGTCATGAAAGCAATGTCTCAGGAGCAACTGGCAAAGCTGTCCGGCGTACATAAGAATTCGATCGTGCGCTATGAGCAGGGGATACAGATGCCGTCGCTGGAATCGGCCAGGCGCATCTGCAAGGTGCTGGGCGTTACAATGGATGATGTGTTCGGGGAATAATAATCAATGGAAAACCGGATAACCGTTTGGTGGACGGTTATCCGGTTCTGTGATGGAGGCTGGTACTACGCTAAATCAGAATTCGTACAGCATACAGGATGGATTCTGTTATCAGATCTAACTGTTCAAATTCTGATATCTGTGACTACCCACTCATTTTCCTCAAGCGGATAGGCATTGCCGCAGAACGAGCAGTTTTTGGCTTTTTCTGCATCAAAGCTTGCACCGCAAGACGGGCAGGTGACTGCCGTGACAGAAAATCCCAGATTGGTTGGCTTTTTGATTATCTTACGCAGACTCATGCGGATCTTGTCGGATTTTGGGAGAACTTTGCCGCTGCGGTAGTGAAGGCTGTCGGTATAAAATGTGACCGAAACATTGCAGACACCGTCCCGGATGCTGTAATTGTTTATGCCGGAATTCCGGCAGCGGATATCAACGATTTCACGGAGCTTTTCAGGGAGCGGATGACTGCACTGGCAGATAGTCAGTTCCTGCGGATTCTCGCTGAAAATAATGAGCTTCATAAGGGATATGGATTTGTCAAGGAAATACTCGGCAGAAAACGTAGGATCGAGATTGCGCATCTTATGGCAGAACATCACGGATTTTCCCGCTTTTGTCAAGCCACGGGCTTGCTTGCCGAGCAGTTTGACGGAGCCGAAAGAATTTGCAATGAACCAAATGCCCGCACCGAAAAGCACGCCCATTATAATGCTTCCGGCAATGTAGCCTGAGATTTCTATTATGAGCCTTCTGCTGTCCAATTCCCCGATGACCATTCTGACGATCATTCCTACAATGGACAACAGCAGGAAGAAAATGCTGCAGTGTACGATATGATTTTTGAGCTTTTTCTGGTCAAAGTCGGCATCGCCGAGGTCATTGATGAAGAAATACATGATCTTCGGATACAGTTCATCCATCAGAAATTTAGTATTGCAGAATTCACATCCGGATTCAAGTCTGCCAAGCGTTGACGGCGCACCGCAGTGCGGACAGCACATCGCAGTGTCCGGTGCCGGAACGCAGCCCTGTTTCAAATTCTGCATGATAACAGTCATCATGCAGTCTGCTGTTCTGCTGTAAAGCTCTTTCTGGGAATTACGGATGCTTGTGGTGATACGTTTGTTTTTGGCGCAGATGGAATTCACAAAGACGTTGTCGGCGTAGGAAAGTGGAGCAGAATCGTTACTTTTTCCTTCCTGTTTCTGGATCTGTAACTGCATATCCAGTCCAAGTGACTGGAGCTTCTGCTTTTGCAGTTCCAGTGAGAAACGGATATCCTCACTGGCAAGCTCAGGAGTTTTTCCATTGCTGTACCAATCAGAAAGCTGTTTCATAAAACGCAGAAAATACTGCTTTTTTACATCTTCGTTTGAGAAATCGGTGTTTAATCCAAAATTGTCCATAATGTTCTTTTCTCCATTTTTCTCGGCTTTGGAATCATCGTTCACATCGGCACGCATGAAAGCCATTGCGTTATCTTCCACAGTAACAAAGGCTACTCTAAATTCCGATTTTTCTTAGTAAGCTGCGTGCATACTGTCTGTTTCATTATAGCAAACCCAATCTCAAAAGTCAACCGTCTACAAGAAAGGAGGCCACACAGTGAGCCTGTTTCGGTTAAGCAATCACATCTTCGAGCTGGGGCTGGACGCGCAGGAACTGAGCGTATACGCTTATCTGTGCAGCCTTCCCGCAGATACAAAGACGATCTCCGGCAAGGAGATCGTCAAGGTCAAACAGGCAACGATCGGAGCAAACTGCGGGCTGCGGTCGCTGCAAACAGTCGCAAGGGTGCTGTCGCGGCTGACAGCATGGAAGCTCCTGGAATCGTTGGAGCGCGGATACAAGCGGAACCGGCACAAGGGAACATACAGCTACGCAGTCAAAAAGCAGCCGACGGACAGCGGCTATTTCCTGATGGAACGCCGCGTGTTCGGACAGCTCAATCCGCGTCAGATGCTCATATACCTGTTCCTGTGCAAATCGTTCAGCCCGACGCTCAATGATTGCTGGAACAGCTACAATGACATATCTGAACAGACCGGCATGAAACGCGAAAGCGTGATACAGACCATCCGCGAGCTGACAGAGATGAAGCTGATCCGGCGGTCACGGCGGCGATCACGCGAGAACAGGCGTGTATTCGTTGACAATCACTACCAAATCATACGGTTTGTGAAAGGTAAGATCCGAAAAAGAAAAGGACGACTGCACCGCAAATGCAATCGTCCCGGTGGTCTGCATAGCAGACACGACTTCCCGTGTCTTAAGTCTACCACACTTTGCAGGATTTGTCAAGCGATTTCATCGAGTTTATGGTCAAGGGGTAGTCCCTGAAATGTGAATCATTATTCAGTACCCAAGTTTTATCTAATTGAAAAAGAAAAGACATGGTTTTACTTACAGTATAGGAGTATACTATGCGCGCACGAAAAAATTTTTTTGATGCGCTCCCGCAGCTTTCTGACGGCACAGGTGATCGGCGCGGCCTGTCATGCAGGTGTAGCGCGGTCGGCGGCACAGCGCTGTTTTTCTTTTTCAATTCGTGATCCTGAATTTTAGAGAGGAGCTGTCACATGGACAAGCAGTTTCAATACAGCGGAACAGACCCGCCAAATCGCAGTTTGCACAAAACAAGACTGGCTATTTTGAGCATATCGCCGAAGTTTTTGAAAAGCGCAAATTTCGCCGAAAAAGTATTGACTTCGGTGCATTAAAGTGCTATCATAGTAAAGGAGGAAAGCAGAACATGGCACATTCCGAAAGGCTGACACCGCTGGGCGGTTTCAGCGAAACAGGCAGCAGAAGGCTAGATGCAATGGCAAAGGACAGCGAGGAACTGTCGCGGTTCCTGAGATTTCAGGGGCGCGTTTTCAAGCATTCTCCCTCTGTTGCGCTGGAATTCTTCATACAGAGACCCGACACACAGTTCATTGGGACTGCGGCACAGTGGGCAAAGGCAAACAGTCCGGTCAGACAGGGCGGAGAGTCCGTCGATTTCTTCGACCATGACGGCAATGTCATCAGCCTCTATGAGTTCTCGCAGTGCGACAGCGATGTACCCCCGTGGCAATGGACGATCACGAGCCGCAATGCCGCAGCTGTCAGAGAGGCAATGGGCGTACCGGAGGGCGGTTCGCTGCTGGAAACACTGACCGTATCGGCTGTTTCGCCGGAACTGGCTGTCGGAACGATGCAGCGCCTCGGTATCCTGCCCGACGAGGAACAGGCAAAGGCATTCACCAAATCCATGACGATGTGTGCCGGGGAGATCATTGCCGGACGTCTGGCGATCAGCGGCGGAAACTTTGTTGTCACGCCGAATCATACTGCATTTCAGATGCTTGCGACCAACGAACAGCGCATGATTTTCCTTGCTCTGACTGCAAGAGCAGCGCGGGACACCCTGATGAAGATCGAAAACTTCATCATCGAAAGCATAACGGAAAAACAAATTCAGGCACAGGAGGGAAAGAATGATGACTTACGAAGAGTGGAAGAATCTGCCGGAAGCAGACAAGCTGACATTGCCGGAGAGCGAGTACCCGGAGATTCCACAGGATCAGCTCCGGAACTTTCTGACGAAAGCCGTCGTGAAGAAAGTGAAGGGCGTGATCGGCTGGGAGACAACACAGGAGTACCGCAGCAAGCGGATCACAGAGTGGTTCCCGGAGTTTCGTCAGAAGGAAGTGGACGGCGTGACGATCTGGTACGCCTTCGACCCGATGGAGGGGACATACAAACCGAACCTCGAACGGGAGCCGTCGATGGAGGAGGAGCCGATCGGGAGTTACGGTCTGGCGTGGATGCGGTTCATGGAGACGCAGTATCCGGAATGGGTGGAAGTCCTGAGATTCCAGCACCGTTACCTGACGGAAGCCCGGAAGGTGGACGAGAGCGCCTGGGAGTACCGGATACTTCTGGACGAGCAGTACGCGAAGGCGAATCCGCGTCCGAACACGGGATTCGAGGCGAATCTGGTGTGGGAACGGACACGGCAGTATTACACGGACAGCACGGTGATGCGGGAGCGGATCCTCGTACCGCCGACCGTGCCGACGGAAGCGACAGCATAACTGAAACAGACGATGCAGTTGCATCGAAGAAACCGCTGACCGAACTGGACAGCGGTTTTTCTATGCCTGCCGGCGAAAGACAGCTCTCTCTGTTCGGCATGGAAGATGTGCCGGAGGAAGTTGATGAAAAGACGCAGCTTTTGCGCGATGATCTCCGGCGCGGCTCCGGTTTCCAGAACGGCAAGCTGCGGATCGCAAATTACTTTGAGCAGAATCAGCCAAACGATACTGAATTCGCGGATTTCCTGCGAAAAGAATACGGCACCGGCGGACATTCCGGACCGGAACAGCCGGATGTCAGCTATGACGGCAAGGGCATCCATATCATTTCGACGGACAAGAAGAGACATTATCAGTTCACATGGACGCAGGTCGCCAGAGAGATCAGGGCAATGATCGAACGGGACGAGTACATTACGCCGAAGGATATTCACAACGCCATAGACCATGCCTTGTATTACTTGCAGGATGTGGAGCATCTGGACGAGCATGAGCGTGAGCGTTATACCGAACAGCTGAAAGAGCTTCGGGAACATCGTTTCACAGGCGATGCGCTGAAAGCGCAGATCGATGCTATGATCTCACCGAATACCGCACCTGTGTTATCTCCGGCGGCAAGATATATCATGGACGAAGCAAATATGCCGGCATTCGTTGACCGCATGGTCGCCGGTGATGAACTTGAAGAGATCGCACAGCGGATCCTTGACAACGGAGAAGATGCTGCGGCGGTCGCGCAGGACTTCGTGGATGCTTCCAGATATATCATTTCCGATCACGAGACCTTTGATCTCACAACATTTGCCGCTGCGAAAGACGATGACGGCCTGACACTGATTGCCGAGCCGGATTCAGAGCACCCGTTCAGTGTTTCATACAGCTGGGAGCAGATCGGCGGATTCTTCCGTGAAGCCGCACAGCTCAGGCGGGAGGTTGACCGTGAAGCGGAGGAAGCATGGGAGCGCGACGCTGCGGAAAACCTCGAAGCCTATGATGCGCTCGATCATCACCGCGATGTTTACTTGTCTCTGCCGGAAGATAATAACGCTGCCTATCCGATCTCCGATGCCCGCAGGCAGGAGCTTTACAATTACCGGCTGCACTTTGAGCCGGACACCGGCTATCTGCTGCTGGCTGACAGCGACACCGAAGACGACCTTGTTCTCCGCAATTTCACAATGGTGAGCAGCCGTATCGTTCTG
>JAEEGK010014665.1_pt1 | contig 17476 bp, 10 predicted proteins | sample 8958771 | NCBI WGS metagenome assembly JAEEGK01 (sample SAMN16246547, study PRJNA631951) | gut metagenome | biome: gut microbiome; feature: rumen; material: SC-attached | host: Bos | place: Iran: Karaj | collected 2018-10
ATATTCAATATAAAAGAATGTTTTTCAAAATTTTCTTTTTTTTTTTTATAAATAAATAGAAAATTTTCTAAATTAATATGAATTTTATTAATATCCATTAATTTATTTGGAATTTCAAAAAATGATTTAATCTCAAATAGTTTTTTATTCATTAAAATATCAAATATAAAACAATTAATATAATTATAATCATCTTTATATTTTTTTGAAATTCTATTTATATACATATTCTTCAATTTATTCATATTTAAATATAATTTATAATTTTTTAAATTAGGAAATTGAACATAAACAAATAATTCTTTAATAATTTCATTCATTAACAATTCATTCATAAAATCACAATTTTTATCAATATCAATTCTTAAATTTTTAATATTATTCATTATTATTTCTTCTTTTTTATCTTTCCTTATATCTATATTTTTAAAAAATTTATAAATAAAAATTCCTAATTTTTCAATTTTTGTATTTTTTATATTATTCAATAAGGTATTTAAATCAAAATTTCTATAAACAAATAAATTTAGATATTTAATATTTGGAAAAATCCTATTTATTTCTTCCATATTATATTTAAAAGTTTTATTAATAATATGAAAATTTAATTCTTCAACATTTGGACATATAATTTTTAATTTTACCATTTTATTTAAATTTGAAATTGAAATTTCAATAACTTTAACATTTTTAAAAACTTTTTTTTCATTCAAATATTTAAAAAAAATTTTATCAATATATAAACCAAAAGATAATCTGAATAAATTTTGATTTGGTATTTGTAAAAATTTAATCAAACTAAATTCATTTTCATTTTGAATATTATAATTATTATTATTTAATGTTATTCCTTTAATTCCTATACAACTCTCATTTTTTTTAAGTAAATTATTATATCCTAAATTATATAAACTTTTCCAAACTTTATCTATATTATTCTTTATTTTATTATAATAAAAATTATAAAAACCTTCAAAATTTAAATAATCATCCTTATTATAATCATAAACTAAAAATAAATCAGAAATAATTTTATCATTTTCTTTGATTTCTTTATTCATTATTTCACTCATTAATTTTGATGCTTGATATTTAGTTAATAGTTCATCAAATGAAAATGAATCAAAAATATTTTTCAAAATATTTAATATTTCTTCTGTTAATTTATTATCTTTTATTAATGGAATTTTAGGAATTATTTCATTTAATAAATTATCTATTTCAATACTTAAATTTTCATTGAAATAATTATTGTTTGTTAAAGAAAAAAACTCTTTATCTGATAATTTAATATTAAAATTCTTTTTTTTTGATAAACAATTATAAAAGAAATCACATAATTCTTCTTCTTTAATACATTCATTAAAATCTTCTTTAAATTTATTTAAATATTCTTCTACATAATTAAATTCATAATTTTTGATTCTTTCTTTAAAAAAAATTGTTTTAATTAATTTGATGGTTTCTAATTGTGAGTTGAGAAATTTATTATATTTTATAATTGTTATTTGTCTTTTTATTGGAACAAAAGAAAAAAGTTGTGATAAAACCAATTTTGAGTTGATTTTCGTTATTGATGACATTTTAACTGAAATAAATAATAAATAAAATATTAATTTATAAAATTAAATTTTATATTATATTAATCATTAATTATGGATGATGTGTTATTAATGAAATTAAAAAATTTTAAAAATTCAAAATTATTATGTGATGCATATATCAAATTAATAAATTATATAACTAAACAAAATATTAATTTAAAGGAAAGAGATATATTGAAAATACAAGAAAATTTATATTATTTTTATAATAAATTTAAAGAAAGTTTATTTTAACCTTTAAAAAAATTTATAGAATTTATTTAAGTTTTTATTTTATAATAATGAGATGGGAAAATAACACAACACAAATAATTAATATATATGTTTAAATTGTATTAAAATATAGGAAATATTAACGAAAAATAAGTAAATTTTTTTCAAATATATTATATACTTTATTATAAGAGTTAATATTTCAAAAGACCATTTTATTTCATTTTTCCAATTAAAATAAAAAAATGATTAAGTTTTTTAACCAAAATCTGAATCTGACACTTATTTTATTATTAAAATAACAAATATTATAATCTTAAATTTTAAGTTAGAATATATATTATTCAAAAATATTAATTATTTAAAACAATTAATTTTTATTATAATCATTTAATTTATACTAAAAAATGATATTCATAAAAAATATAATATTTCTAATATTTTAAATATTTTTTAAAAAATTATTATCCTCAAAAAATATATAAAATTTAATTTTATATTTAAAAATAAAAAAAATGAACAAACCAGAAGAAAAGAACGTAATGCCAAGAAATAAAAAAATAACAAAAAACTCTCGTGGATATGGTTTAAAGCAAATAGCACAAATGACATTGGGTAGTGGAAACATAGATTTAGCAGTTGAATTACCAAAAGGAGAAGATTTAAATGAATGGTTAGCAGTAAATACAATAGAATTTTATAATGATATAAATTTATTATATGGAATGTTGATTGAATTATGTACAAAAAAAAGTTGTCCTGTAATGTCAGCAGGACCTAAATATGAATATTTATGGGCAGATGGAGCAAATGTTAAAGCACCTTTAAAAGTAAGTGCTTCAGAATATATTGAATATTTAATGACTTGGGTTGAAAATCAATTAAATAATGAAAGTATTTTTCCTTCTGTTATTGGAGTTCCTTTTCCTAAAAATTTTTTACAAATTATTAAAATTATTTTTAAAAGATTGTTTAGAGTTTATGCTCATATTTATTATACACATTTCCCTCATATTGTTATGCTTGGATGTCAATACCATTTAAATACTTGTTTTAAACATTTTATCTTTTTTATTGATAGATTTAATTTAGTAGAACCTAAAGAATTGGCTCCACTTGCTGAGTTAATTCAGAAATTTAAAGAAAGAAGAAATGAACAAAGTAATAAAGTTTAAAAAAATTGATTTTAAGATTCATAATTTGAATTTTGTTTTTTTTAGAATATTTATTTAATTTTTAATCAAATTTTTTTATGTTTTATTATTATTAACATTATTTTATAAATGAGAAAAAAGAAACTTACTCCTTTAGAAGAAAAATTTGAATTATTTAATTTCTTTTTAAATGATATAGAAAATTTTATTGAAAAAAGAAAAATTTTAGAAAGACTTCCAGAACAAATTAAATTATTAGATGAAATTGTAAGAGGAACAAATATTCATGCATTAATTAGGAAAAATAATATAAGAGAATTTGAGAGAATTGAACAAGAAAGAAGAGATAAAATTGATAGAAAAAGAAAAGGAATTAGAGAAGTAATAATAATTAAAGAATTAACAGAAGAAGATATTGAAAAAGAAATTTTAGAATTACATCAAAAATCTGTGGAAACAAAATTATCTTTAAATCCATCTTATTTTGGTCAAAAAAGTTTTTCTTTATTAAATTATAATTATTCAGGAGACAATGAAGTTAAAGAATTGTCATTAATAATTAAAGACAGAATAAAAGATTTATTGATTGAATGTTTTGAAAATGCAAAAGACCCTAATAAAGAAACTAAAAAACTACTATGTAAAAATAAAAATTTTATTTTTCATAATAAAAATTATAAAATACTTGAAGATAAAATACCTGAAAAAATATTGGTGTATAAAAATGAAATGTATAATAAGAGTTTAACAAATAATAAAGTAAAACAAAATTTGAATGTCTTTAAATTACTTTTAGATATGGAAAAAAATAGTAAATTAATACATCAATTTATTTATGATAATGAAATTGATAATAAAGAAAGTGAAAATATAGAAATAAATACAATAAATACATATCAAACATTATCAAGTGTCTCAGACAAAATTGAATGTAAAATATCTCATAATTATAATCCTTCAAGAAATTCTAATAATAGATATAATTCTTATCTTTTTTCTCCAAAATCAAAAGAAGAAAATATATCAACGAGTGGAGCAAATTGTATAAGTAATAAAAAATTAAGACCAAAAACTTCTTCTAGTAGAGTTGAAACTTCTGCAAGTTATTTTAAAACTTATTCAAATAATTTTACTCAAAATAATACTTTTAAAAACAATAGAAATATTTCTACTCCTTCAATTAATCATTTATTATTTAATAAAAAAAAGAATAAAAATAATAAAATTTTATCAGAACATTTAAAAGATTTACTTGATGTAAATGAAATTCAATATTTAACGAATCATAGATTAAATTTTGATAAAAAAATAGATTATAGATTGTTTAATTATGATTATTCTAAATTACTAAAAATAAGAACTAATAAAAAAAGAACAAAAATAAATATTAAATATCCTATTTTTGCAATTTCTCAGAATATGATAAATTTACGAAATATTCTTGGATTTCCACCTATTGAAAATAAATCAAAAAAAAAAGGATTTAATATTTATAGTTTAAGAGATAAAAAAACAAAATTAAAAACTACTAATCATTAGAATTATAATATAAATATATAGAATAAAAGAAATAATATTAATTTTATTTAATTTTTTATTTTTTTTAAATTTAAATTAATTAAAAATAAAATTATTATTATATATTTTTTCAATATAAACAAATAAAACAATATATTAAATATTAAATAAAAATAAATAAACCAATCCATAAATAATTAAAAAAAAAATAAAAAATAATTAAAAAAATTAAAAAAAATGGAAAACAAAACCCAAACTTCAAATAAAAGACAATCAAAATCATCTTTAGATCAAGGAAAGAAAAGAATATCTTCTCCAAACCAACATCACAAGCGTAGAACACATGCACTTCGAACAAATAAAATATCATTATCAGATAAGCGTATAGCATTAACAAATGCACAAGAAACAGATTTAAAAGAAGTAGAAGATAAATCAATAAAAAAAATATTATCTTCAGATATAAAAATAGAGCAAGGAAAAAATATAATATATTTTGCTGGAACATATCCAGGAACTGATGAGTCAGGAACAATAAAAGAAAATCAAGATTCATTTTCTTTTATAGAAAATGTTTTTGGATTAGATAATTGCAATATTTACAGCGTAATGGATGGTCATGGAACAAATGGTCATTTCGTAAGTCAATTTTGTGGTGAAGCTTTAAAGAAATTTTTCTCTGATGAAAATAACTTTATTACTAAAAAGGAAAAAGGAAAATTAACAAAAGATTTATTATACCAAAAACTAACAAGTAATAATTACTCTCTTTTAAAAAAATTTTTTAATAAATTACAAGAAGATTTAATAAATGCATCATTTGATACACATTTTAGTGGTACAACAATGGTAGTAATATATCAAATAGATAATAAAATAATATGTTCAAATATAGGTGATTCAAGAGCAATATTAGTATCAAATATAGGAAATGAAGATTTTCAAGCAATTAAATTAAGTAATGATCAAAAGCCTACAAATCCAGAAGAACAAAAAAGAATAGAAGAATCAGGAGGAGAAATAGCAACTTGTGATGATGAAAAAGAAAATGAAGGTATTAAAAGAGTTTGGGTTAAAGGAGAAAAATTTCCTGGTATTGCTATTAGTAGAACTTTAGGTGATGAAGTTGCTAAAAGTGTTGGTGTTATTTGTACTCCTGAATTTATTGAAAAAAATTATACTTCTGAATCATATATTATTGTCGCTTCTGATGGACTTTGGGAATTTTATTCTGATGAACAAGTTAAAGATTTAAGTTATAAACAATTTTTATCTGGGGATTATATTGGATTAGTTAAAACACTTATGATTGAAGTTAGTGGAGAATGGGGAGCTGAAGGACCTATTAGAGATGATATTACTGTTATTTGCCATGTTTTGAATAAGAAATAAATGTTCTTTTTTTTTTGGAGTTTTTTAAATATTGCTTATTTAGTTAGGGTTATTTATTTGGGTTTTTATTTTCAATATGTATTAAATAAAGAATCATATTTTATTTTTATATATTTTTTTTCCTAAGTTTTTTATGAGTATTTAAAAATATATAAAAGAAATAATTTATAGTATATAATTTAATGTTAAAAAAAAACTATTTAAATTTATATATATTATTAATAACCTATATAAAATTTTATATTACCATTTTTCAATAATTATATTTATATTAATCTGATATAATAAATGGTTTATAAGTTTTTTTCTTTTTTTTTATAACAGGTTTTTGACTTATTAAATTATTAATATTATTATTTTCTTTAGTCTCTACAATTTGATTTGGTTCATAATTTTTATTTTTTCCAAGCATTAAATTTTGTATTATTTTTGCTTTATCATTTATAGTATAACTTTTTTCAATTGGTCTAAATTTGTTTTTGTTTATTTTTGATTCAATACTTTCAATTCCTTCTGGAATTTTTTTATTATCATTATTACTAATATTGTTTTTATTTTTTTTATAATATTCTAATCTTTTTTCAATCTTTTCTTTAATTTTTTGCTCCTTTGTTTTTGTTAATGATATATTTTGTTCTTTTTCTTCTTTATTTATTTGTTGTTCTAAAATATCTTCTTTCTTATTTTCTTGAGAAATTAAATTATTATCTTTTTCATTGTTATCTATTTCTATTTTTTGATTTATGATTAAATCATCTTTTAAATTTTGTAATTGTTTTTTTTTTTCTTCATTTTTTTTATTTTCTTTTATCACTTTTTCAATAAAAGAATTCGATTCATTTAATGATTTCTTTTTATTAAATTCTTCTGATTCCCTTAATTTCATCATAAATTTTTCATTACTTAATTTAGTTTTAATTCCTTTTTCTAATTTATTATTTTTATTATCTTCGTTTTCTTTTTTATTATCTTCAATCTGTAAATTTTCTTTTATGTTATTATCATTATTTGAAGAATTATTTTGAATTATATTTTGATTAAAATTTCCAAAAGATAATTGATTATATAATATTTTTTTAGTATTATTTCTTGAATTATTTGAATTATTATTATTCATTTGAATAAAACATTTTTTATTATCATTTGAATTATTATTATCAAATTCGTTAATATTAATGTTTTTAACATCTGATCGAGATATATCATTTTCTTTAATAAAACCTGAAACAACTGTTTTTGAATCTGAACAATTTTCCCTTTTACTAGTTTGAATTATACTATTTTCATTTAAAAAACTGAAGTTTTTCCCATTTATTGTACTTGTATCATCAAAAATATCTATAAATAAATTATAAATAAATATATTTACTTATACTTTTATTATTTCCATCTTCAAAAGATATTCTATGTTCAGATTTTTGTTTGTTAAAAAAAGATAATTTTTCATTCTATATTATATTAATTTATTAATTTACATTAACACAATTTTCACAACATCCCATTTTATTAAATTAATTTATTTCAGAAAATTTCTTTAAATAAAGTAAAAATGGAATTAAATTATAAAGGATTTTTTCAAAGCTTAAATCAATATAAAAAGCATTCTGAAGTTAAGTAAAATATATATAATCAATGATATAGAGTTTATGGTTTAATGGAAGCTTCTATGTCTACTAAAGAATCAGTAAACAATACTATTTCTGAATTTTTTGTTTTTACCAAAAGTGGAATTTGTATTTTACATTCTCAATACAAAAATTTGTATGAAAATGAAGATGATTATAATAAATATAAAATTACAATAAAAAATATATCTTGTCTTTTATTAGATAAAGCAATTGATACTTCCCTTTTTTGTTTTAGTAAAATTACAATTTCTTCCTATATCATTCAAATATTATTAAAAGATGGAATGGCTTTAGTTGGTATTTTCCCAAATAATTCAAGTTCTTCATTTCAAAAATTAATATTAATTCATATGTTTATTGCTTTATTAAATTTTAAAGGAGATACAATTGAAAAATTTGTAACACTAAATAAAAAGAGTATTCCTTCTGATTCCTTTGAAACTATTAAATCCTTTTTTTACAAACATGAAAATGAATTAAATGATTTTAAAGAATCAGATTTATTTGAATTTATGATTTACGAATTATATTTTTTAAGATATATTGGTATTCATTTTCAAAAAATTTACAATGAATTACTTAAAAGAGAAGAATTGAGTCAATCATATATTAAATTTAAAAATTTATATATAGTAGATTTATCAACAAATAATATTTTTCTTGATTGGAATGCATTAGAAAAAATAAAAAAGAATAAAAAATATTATAGGAATGAAAAATTATGGTTTGAGTTAATGCATCATTCAAAAATGATGATGGAATCATATAAAAATGAACATAGATATAATTTCACTTATATAGGTTCATCTTTTAGATTTGTTAAATTTGAATGTACTTCAACATTTCCTAGATTAACATTTATAATTAAATTTGTTCCTCTTTTAAAAGGATTATCAATTATTCATGTTTATTCTCAAAAAAAATTAAGTAGAATGACTGAAAATTCAGAACAACAATTATTTAAATATAGAGAAATTGATTTATTATTAGGTGCAGAAATGAAAACAAATGCAAATTTTGATTTTAGATATAGTGAACCAAGAATGCTTCAACATATTGAAAAATTTTTCATTGAGTTCTTTATTTCTATTCGTAATACTGAAATATTTAGAGATGAAAATAGTAATAAAGAATTAAAATACTTTAATTATCCATTAATTTTAGAAATTAATAAAATAAGTGATAATGGGGATAAATCAATTGATGAAATTATTAAAAAAATAAATGAAACTTTGAAAATAATGTATACTTCAAATAAAAATAATGGAAAAAATATTGCAAGAGCAGCAAGTTTATACAGTAGAATATTTACTGATGCTGAAAAATTAGATAATGTTTTAGTAATTAAAAAAGAAGATATATTAAAAGATTTGTTTAATAGAGATGGAGTTGAAAGTGAAGTTCAAAGTCCAATTCATCAAAAAATAAAAAAATCACCTCCTGTTGTTTTAGTAAGAAATCATTTTTTAAATTCTAATCAAAAAAAAAAAAAAATATCAGATCAATCTGATACAATCTCTTTAAGTCAATTTGAATCTGCTTCAAAAGATCAAATTACTATTAATCAATCAATTGAAGTTTCTAAAATTTCAAATATTAATAATAATTTAGAAAATAAGAATAATGAAGATGATGAAGATTCTAAAAGTAAAGAATTCCAATTAGATAAATTAATTGATATTAATCAAACTGGAAGGATCTTCTTGGAAGAGGCTAGTACTGAAAGAAATTTACAATCTAAAGAAAATAGATTTAATATTAAAGTTCCTAATCCAAAAAGTGATGAATTAGAAATTAAGGGAAAGAAAAAAGAAAAATTAATTTTATTAGATGATAAAAATAACTCTGAGACTGAATAAAATTTCATAAAAATAAAATTTTTATTATTATTCAATATATAATTATATATATAATTGTTTAATCTTTTTTTTTTTCTTTGTTTGAAAAATATAATTATTAAAAAGAAATAAATTTAATAACATAGGTTCATAAAAATATATTCAGAATCTACAATTAAATTATGAATTTCATAACATTTTCCATTAGCATAATTAAACTTTTTCTTTCAAACAAATCTAAAAGTATACTAATATTATCTCATAACTTATACCATATAAGCTTTGAAAGCAGGCAAATTTAGTTTTAATATTTAACTTCTTAATGCTAGGATAATTCCATATTATAATTACCAGAAACAATATGATTAATAGGCATACCAAAATTTAATTAAAATAAAAATTTCTATTTTAAGATTAATATGAAATCTAAGGTAAATTAATCTAATTTCATTATAACATTTATAATCTCCAAAAATGGAAATCTTGGATATAAATATATTTTATCATTATCCCATTCTCTAAATTCATTTGAAATAAAAGATTTCCAATTTTCATCTCTATATCATAAACCTTAAGCTCCTCTATATTTCCCTAAACTTATTTAAATGATATATATGCATTATTTAACATTACATTTGGAATATTATTTATATAATAAATCATAAATTTATATGGTTTTATATTATTCGGATAGGTATATTATATTATTTCATCTAAAATTATTGCATTTTCTTTTTTTATATTTAAGTGTTTCTTTATTAGCTTTTTGATGTGTATTTCGATTTTTTGTTCTTTTATTATTTAATAACGCAAGATATGTAAAGATTCATATATTTTTTCAAAATGAACTCATTTAAATGTTTCTATGTTCTAAATAATTATCATCTATTTATTGTGATTTTCTATTATATTTTCAACTAAAGTATGATTGAGATAATCTTATAAATTGTGATTCTCGATCTATTTTTTTCTGTTTCTTTATTTGGATTATGATTTGAAGTAGTTTGTAATTTGGAATTATTCTTCCTGTTTTTTCAATAAAGTAAATGTTCTACTCTTTATTGATTGGTTATAATAATTTTTATTTAAGTTTTTTTTAATATTTTTTTTATATTTTTAAATTGTAAATTTCATTCAAAAACATTTTTGTATAAAATTAACAATTAACTGAAAAAAACAAATAAAAATATTCAATGATTAAAACTTGTATTATTCATGAAAAAGAAAATATTAATTTCTTTAATAGAAATAAAACAAATATTCAAAATAATTCTTTTAAAATAAAAGATTTAAATTTAATTGATAAAGATAATCAAAGTACAAAAAAGAGAATTTCTAACGAAAATAAAAAAAATAAGCTCAATATTGAGTCAATTTTAAATGAAAAAAATATATATCAATTATTTGCAAAGAGAAAACAAATTATGAAGAAAAAATTTAATAATAAAAAGATAATTTTTTCTTTTGAAGATAAAAATGAATCTTTAGAATTTATATTATATAAAGACCAAAATATTTTTTCCGCCAATCCTTTTAATGAAAAATTAATTCGAATGGTAAATGATGAAGATGTTCTTTCTGATGATGAATTAATAGAAAAATCAACAAATATTGTTTATTCTAATTTAAATAAAGGAATTGAAGATTTTCAAAAAGGAAATATTGAATAATTCATTTATAAATGTGATAAATAAAGGTTATATTATTTTAATTATATTTTTTTTTACTAAGAAAATTATCATTAATAAATTTTAATTAATAAGAAAATTAAACAACAAAAAAATATTATTTTCTGAAAATCCAATTAAAAATCATCTTTAATATAATTATTCTAATAATTTTATATTTTTTTATAATGATTAAAGTAAATTTTCTTTTTATTTGAAATAATTTTAATAATAAATTTAAATGTAAATAAATAATAAATATTTTTTAGTTTAATATTTATTGAATTTCTCTTCTGATTATTATACATTTATTTATTAATCATAATTAATTTATCATAATTAAAAATATATTTTAAATAGTAATTAAAATAAAATTAAAAAAAAAAATAAAATGGGATGTGCATGTGTCCAAAACTCACTTAGAGATCAAAAATGTCTTTCAATATGTCACTTAGACAAAAATAAAGCAAATGAAGAAAATTTTAATTCTTATCAAACAAAAAATTCAGTAAATAATTCTAATAATCAATATCTTTTAAAGTCAACAGATAATAATATTGATAATAATTCTTTTGAAATGAGAATTTTACAAGAGATTAATTTTGTAAGAGTAAATCCCAAATTATATGCAGAAAAAATAATAGAAATGTTAAAATATGTTAAAAGAGAAGGCGAATGTGAATATTTTCATCCTAAAGGAAATAAAAGGATTTTATTAGAAAATGGAACTGAAATATTTGATCAAACAGTTAAATTTTTAAATAAAATGACTCCAGTAAAAGCTTTATCTTGGAATAAAGAAATACAAGTTGAATTTAATTCATCTTTAAATTTAATTGATAAACATACTACTAATATTTTATCTAATGAATTAATTGGGAGAATTATTTTAGAAAAGAGATTAAAAATTGTTGAAAAATATAAAAATTGTTATTTTAATATTGATATTTTTAGTGATCCAATTGTTAGTGTTTTATTTCAAGTCACTGATGAAACTTTTAAACAAGAAAGAAGAAATGCTTTATTAAATAAAGATTTTTCCTTTTTTGCAGTCAATTATGTTCAAGATTCAAAAAATAAGTTTATGTCAATTTCAAGTTTCGCATAAACAATTATTTGTTTTTTAATATGTTTTGGTATTATCATATTTGTATTTTAGAAAATCTTAATAATTATAAAAGAAATAATTATAAATAAAATGATTTAATTAAAATTCAAAGTTTTCTGTATGAAATGTTCTAACTTGGAGAGAGGAAAATAGGATTTTATTAGATTTAATTTTTTTTATATAATAATATTATTTCTTTATAAAACCTTTGAATAAGATTTTTTTCTATAAAACATTAACATATCTTTTTTAAATATCATTATCCTCAATCTCTTTATCTATTTCTTCCTCAACCATTTTTTGTGGATTTTTTTCATTTTCTTTATTCAAAAGAATTTCACTAATTTCATAAAAATCATTATCATAAGCAACTTCACTTGCTTTTTTATTATTATTATTAATTGCTTCAAAATCAGCTCCTTTATCTAATAAATATAAAACCACATCTTTTTTTCCATTTAAAGAAGCCCAATGTAATGGAGTACTTTTTGAATTATTTTGAGCATTAATATCACATTTTAATTCTTCAATTAAATATTTTACTATATTTAAATGACCATTTGCACATGACATATGTAATGCTGTATTTCCTCCAAAATCCTTTAAATTATAATCAAAATCTTTATCTGCGTCTTTTAATGCATTTTTCATGTCTTCTAATTCTCCAAATCTTGCACATTCTAAATAAAATTCACTTAATGATAACATTTCATTTTCTGTTGATACTGAATTATTTGTATTACTGTTATTATTATCATCATTTCCCTCTTGGTATAAAATTATTTCATCTTTTTCTTCATCATTTTTTTCCATTTTTGATGATAATAAAATATTATCATTTTTTCTTTTATAAAAAAAATTATTAAAATTTTTTTTTGTTATACTTTAAAAGATCAATATGCTTTTTAATAAATAGGTATTTAACTTACTTAAAGAATATAATAGTAACATTATATTAATTATGTTTATTTAAATCAAATATTTTGTTCATAATTAACAAAAAAAATAAAAAATAGAGGTTAAAAATCCATAATCCAACTAAAGTTTAATAAAATTTCATAACAAAAAGAAACCTCAATTTGAAATAAAAGATGATATATTATTATCAAATTATTTGTGATATAATGTCTTGAATAAACTTTTAAATATTTGGAATTTTTATTTGTTTTTAATTGAAATCTATTTTCCTTTAAACAATTGATGTTAAATTCATATATGTTTCTTTTTACATTTTTTCCTAAATCTATTTGTTTTTTTCATTTATCTATCTTACTCTTATTTATAATAAATATTATTATATTAGGAACACATAACTACTATTACAATTTCACTTTGAAAAAAACTTTTATTTTACTTATTGATTTATTTATATTTTATTTTTAATTTTTCTTTTATAAAAAGAAATATAATATTTCTTACAAAATACAATTAAAACTAAAAGAAAATTAAATTAACTTAAACAATTTACAACTTATTTATTCAAAAATACATATTTGCCCCAAATAAACATTTTTTTACTAATTCATTTTGCATTGAAACTTTCACTGATAATTTATTATCTTCAGTGAATTTTTCTTTCTCTTTAAAAGAAGTAATCATATCATTAATTATTTGATCAGAAACAAATTGAAGAACATCTAATCTTTTTCTAATATACAACAATAAGCTAAAAATCTGTCTTCTAGTAGCATCTCCTTTAAATATTTTAATAATTTCTTTTTCTTTTTTATCAGCTTTAAATCTTCCAAATAAACCTTGTTTTAGAGCTTCAATAATTTGACCTAATTTATCTTCTTCTAATTCTCTTTCTGTATAAACTCTATTAAACATATCTGAATTTTTAGCATAAATTTTAAGAAATTTTTTATCAATTTGTGCTTTAACTCTTAAATAATTATGTAAATTATCACTACTATAATCAATTGTTCTATATGATCTATCAGAATTAGGATTATCTTTACTTTTATTATTCAAAATCTCACTTGCTTCTTTAAGTTTCTTCAAATTATCTTTACTTGCAATATCACTTTGCTTTTTTTTTAATATATTCATTATAATTTTTAATTGTTTTGATTCTAAACTAATATCAGCTCTCTTTATAAGAAAATCTATTTCTTCATGTGTTAAAAATTTAGGAAAATGATGATATTCTAAATTAATTTCTAATTCTAATAAATTTCTAACAACCCAAATTAAACCCTCTCCTCTCGTATCATATCCTTTTTTTAATATATCTAAATAATATTGTTTATGTTCTTCAAATAAAACATTATTCACTTCTTTATAATATGATAATTCTTCATCAATATCTTTAATTTCTCTTTGCTTTTCTTCTTTTTCTATTTCTAATTCTTTCATTTTTTTAAAATATTCATCTTTATATTTTTTTAAATCAATTTGCAATTGTAATTTTCTTGTTGTTGTTTTTGAATATTGTTCAAAATTTTCAGATTGATTTAATTGTTTTAATAATCTCATTCCATATAAAATTGATTTTGAATTAGTTTTAGTTTGACTAAATTTTGGAGTCTTTTTTTTTTTATGTTTAAAATCATCTTGAAATTTCTCAAATCCATAATTTATTTCATTAACTAAATCATGATATTCTCTTGTACTTTTTGTTTGTTCATTATAAATCTCATTTAATTTTTTCATTAAGTCTTTTTTTTCAAATTTTTTATCAAATATAATATTATTAACTGTCATTAATTCATCTCTTAATTGATTTTCATATTTTAAATTATTTCTAATAACACTTGCATAAAAATCAGAATTCACTTCATCATTGTTCATTGCGTTTAAAGTTTGAGAATCAACTCCAAAATCTTGTTCAATGTCTTTTTGAGTTTTTGTTAAAAACAAAGAGACATTAAATTTTGTGTTTGTTTTAGCAATATTATACTTTAATATACTTCCTTGTTCCTTATTTTTTTTTTCAAAAAATTCTTCTAATATTTTATTATTTGTTTTATTTCCTTCTAAAAATTTATTAAAATTTGACTTTGATTTAATCATATCATTTAATAAATTTAATTGTTTTATTTCATCATCTAAATTTTGAATTTTATATCTATGTAATAATGAATTATATAAAAATTCAGGATCTTTTTTTTGATTACCTAAATTTTCTTTATCCCAACTTTCTAATTTTTTCATTAAAATTGAATTTAAATCTTTAAAATTTGTTTGTTTTAATATAATTTTATAATTGGTTTTTTTATTTATATCTAATAAATCACAATATAATTCTTTAGGAAATATATTTTTTGTTTTATTATTTATTATAGCTGGGAAATAAGCCGCTACTGTTTTAAAAGGAGAAAAAACATTTAACTTTGCTTTCATCTTTTGTTTTTGTTCTTCATATAAAACTTGATTTCTAGAAGGAAGCATTAAGTTTTTTATTTAATTATTATTTAAATATATTAAATTATTTTAAAAAAAATCTATTTATAAATATTAAAAGTCATTATTGATTTTTATTATTTTCAATTATTGCATTATATAAAATTTTTGCTTGTTGACATATAATATTATTATTTTTAGTATTTTCATCTCCAAAAATTTGATATAAAGAATCTAAAATATCATTTTTTTGTTCATAAGTTAAATAATTAAAAATATTTCTTTTATCATTTAAACACTGACTAATTAAATTAATTAAAACATTTTGAATTTGTTGACCTCTATTAATCATATTAATCCTCATTAAAACTTTTATTGCAATGTCTTCTTGAAGAATATTAATAACTGGTCCTGTTAAAAATACTAATCTTAAAAGATATATATCATCACTTGATAATAATATATTTTTATATGCGTCATTTAAATTATTTTTTTCTACAAAATCTAAGGAGATTTTCCATTTATCACTTGAAAGATTTTCTCTTTTATTAGAAGATATAGATTTTGCATTTTTATTTAAAATCCTTTCATTATTAATAACTACAAAAGATGAATTTTGACTTTCATCTCCAAAAAATTGTTTATGATGAGTAACATTTAATTTTGTTTCTATATTTGCTAATTTTTCATCCATTTTATTTAAGCGAAAATTCATTGAATCAAAAAATGTATTTTGCATATTTGTTAATGAAGTATTTATTAAATTTGATAATGTTAACTTTAATATTTCAATTGTATTATTTTTCTGATAATGACGATTATCTTCATTTAAAGTTATCTCTTCATCGTTGTTGAGATTAGAATTATTAGTTGAATTATTTTTATTAATATTATCTTTTATTATATTAAATGGAGAATATTCCTTTTGTTCATTTATTGAATATCTATTATTAAAATTTTGGGGAGAATGACTTTTTGATTGAATATTATTATTATTATTATCATTAAATAAATTTTTATATCTATTTCTTTCTTTAACTTTATTTACTATATTTTTTATTTTATAATCTCTTTCATCAATATATGCATATTTAAAAGGATCATTTTTAATATTTCCTTTATTAAACTTAGTTTTATATTTATTTTCCTTTTGAAAAAAAGTTTTACTATTTTTGATTTTGTTATTATTAATATTATTATTGATATTATCATTATTCTCATTTTTATTTTCTTCTTCTAAACTATCTTCATCAAAAAAAAGTTCTTTTCCTTCATCTTCTTTTTTATTAATGTCTTCTATAATTTTCCACTTATTTAAAGTTTCCTTTGCAACAATTTGAACTTTATGAACTCGATCAGTTGTCATATTTTTAATTGAATCAATAATATCTTTTTGAAAATATCCAATTCCTCTATTTTTTGGTTCCATTAATTTATCAGCAATTAAACTAAATATATTTAATGTATTTATAATTCCTTTATAATTAAAATTTTTCTGATTCATTATCAAAAGTAACCTATTATATAATTCTTTTAAAAAATAATTAAAATTTTCAAATTTAACATATGACATTAACTTATATAAAGCATCTAAAATATAAAAATTATCACTCACAGGACCTTTTAATAATTGATTAATTACTTTATTAGCAATAATTTCTAAAATATTTTTATTACCATTATTATAATCAGTAATTACCAATTCTTCAATTTGACCTGAACCAATTGTTTCAATTAAATCACATAAAATAATAGTAGCACCTTCTTGAACATTTTTATTTCCTCCAGTAGAAATTAAATTTAAAATAGGATCAAAAAAAACTATAATAATTAAAGGAATATCTTCTTTTGGCATTGAATTAATTAAAATTTCAGAATATGAAAAAGCACAAGCTTTATGAACTGAATATGTTGAATCTTCTAAATATTTATTTCTTATTTGAGTTAACATTCTATTTATTGTTTTTATTAAATTTGGTGGTTTAGCAAAAGAATCATATAAATCATAT
>JAEEGK010014667.1_pt1 | contig 17475 bp, 15 predicted proteins | sample 8958771 | NCBI WGS metagenome assembly JAEEGK01 (sample SAMN16246547, study PRJNA631951) | gut metagenome | biome: gut microbiome; feature: rumen; material: SC-attached | host: Bos | place: Iran: Karaj | collected 2018-10
GACAAGAAAGGTTTGCTGATAGGTGCGGGCGTGAGCCTCAGGCATCTAAAGAAACTCATGGCCCTGCATGGCCTTGACGAGAATTCTTTCAGCTCCATACTGGTGACTCATGACCACATGGACCATATCCGCAGCCTTGGCTCATATTGCAAGAGGCTCTGCAAGCCGGTCTATGCGACTACGGTGCTGCATGAGGCCTTGATACATCATTCTTTCGCGATGCCCTCGATAATGGGATGCCGCAGGGACCTGTTGGAAGGGGAGTGGAACGACGTGGACGGTTTCAAGGTCCGCTATTTCGTGGTGCCTCACGATGCCACCCAGACGGTAGGATATGCAATCGATTACGAAGGGTTCAAGTTCGTGATAATGACAGACCTGGGCCGGATTACCGACGAGGCCGTGGAGCTCGCATCCCAGGCCGATGCCGTCGTGATCGAGTCCAATTATGATACGGACATGCTGCTCGGAGGCAAGTACACCCATGAACTCAAGATGAGGATATGCCAGGGCAACGGCCATCTCAGCAACGACGAGTGCGCATCTGCAATCAAGCGCTTCTGGCATGAGGGCCTGAATTTCATCTTCCTGTGCCACCTGAGCGAAAACAACAATACCCCGACACTCGCATTCGAGACCTCTAAGAGGGCCCTTGACGAGTTGGGGGTATCTGAAAAAGTCCAGCTGGCGGCGCTGCCAAGGCAGTATCCGTCGCGTCTTTATGTGATAGGCTAAGCCTTCAGTCTCTTAAGTCCGGCGACAATCCTTCCCAGTCCTTCCTTGCAGAGGGCGCTGGTGGTCGCAAGGTTGATCCTTATGAAGCCTTCGGTGCCATACATTGTCCCGGCGTTTATCCATACTTTCTCGTTCTGGAGCAGGCTATTCTCGATTTCTTCTGACTTGATGCCGAGGCTGCGGCAATCTATCCATGCAAGGTAAGTTCCTTCAAGCTTGGTCACCCTTACGAAAGGAAGTTCCTTCGAGAACATTTCCCTGAGCATCAGGTAGTTTTTGTGGACATGGGCGTTCAGCTCGTCAAGCCATAGGTCTCCCTTTTCGCTGTATGCTGCATGAAGGGCTGCTACTCCGATAGGGTTGACATCGCATATCTCGTTGATGTTGACCGCTTTGTCTATCTTTTCGCGCCACTGCGCATTCTCTGTTATTATGTTCGCTATCTGGAGTCCGGCTATGTTGAACGACTTGCTCGGCGAGCAGAATACTACGCAGTTGTGAAGGTTGTCCTCCGATGCGGCGGCATATGGAGTATAGTGGTATCCCGGCATCACGAGTTCGCAGTGGATCTCGTCGCTGACGACTATGACCCCATGTTTCCTGGCGATCTCTCCGATGCGGCAGAGCTCTTCCCTTGTCCATACGCGACCTGCAGGGTTGTGAGGGTTGCATAGCAGGAATACTTTTGCCGCAGGGTCGGAGCATTTGCGCTCGAAGTCCTCGAAATCTATTTCGTAGGTGAGTCCGTCTTCGGTGTCGATTTCCTTGAGCGGGTTGTCCAGGATCGTGCATCCGTTGTTGCGGATTGACGAGAAGAAACAGTTGTAGACGGGGCTCTGCAGTATCACCTTTTCTCCCGGTTTAGCCAGGGCCTTGACGGCTGCGGAGATGGCAGGCACGACGCCTGTGGTATATATGAACCAGTCCCTTTCGTAGGTGACGCCGTGACGTCTGCGGAACCAGTCTATCGTTGCCTTGTAGAATGATTCAGGAACGCATGTATAGCCGAAGATCCCGTGCTGTACGCGTTTCAGTATCGCCTCCTGAATGAATGGCGCAGCCTCGAAATCCATGTCGGCCACCCACATAGGTATCACGTTGTCCATGTCGGCCTCTACCGGCGGCTGGGCATCCCACTTCACGCATCCGGAATGTCTCCGGTCAACTGCTTTTTCGAAATCGTACATATTATTTTGATTTATTGTCATTTTTCTTCCGAGGTTATGGAACGGTTGCGCAGCCATTTATCCCCCCTGAGCCACCAGACGAATAGCAGGCCCCTCACGTTCAGTTCTATGCACATCGCTATCCAATATCCCGTAAGTCCCATTCTTGGGGTAAGGATGGCAGCTAGACCTATCCTGACTACCCACATGCTGGAAAAGTTCAGGATTGTCGGCACCAATGTGTTTCCGGCACCTACGCAGGCGCCGTATGCAACTATCGATACTCCGTACATGGTCTCGGCGAAGGCTTCTATCCTTAGCACCTTGGCTCCCAGGGCGACGACTTCGGGATCCTTGCTCAATATGCTCATAAGGACGCCGGCTCCTATGAACATGGCTATTGCCATTACGCTCATGATTCCGGCGGCAAGGAAAGTGGTCATCCTGGCGAACTGTTTTGCCAGGAAACGCCTCTTCGCCCCTAGGCTCTGGCCCACGAGAGTCGTCGCGGCTTCCTCGATGCCGTATCCCGGCATGTAGCAGAAACTCTCCGCAGTGATCGCGAAGGCGTTGGCTGCGATGGCGATAGGCCCGAGAGGTGAGACTATCAGCGTTCCGGCTACGTATGCACCTCTCATCAATATGTTCTGAAGCCACATAGGGCCGCTGATGCTGAATGCATTGCGAAGGGTTTTGCTGTCCGGAACATAGTTTCCGTGCTCGCCTCGTACTGAAAGCTCCTTGGACCGCGTCAGCAGGAACCAGAGCATCGCCGCTGCCGTCACTGTCTCGGCCATTCCTGTTCCGAGGGCGGCTCCGCGTACTCCCATGTCCATGCCGAATATGAATATATAGTTGAATATTACGTCGAGGACGCACATCATCACGTTCAGTATGCTCGGGACTTTCATGTTGCCGCTTGCCTGGAGCATGCTGCCGGCCGACCAGCTAAGCGCCATCATCGGCATGAATGCCGAAAATATCGAGAAGTATCCGGTGGCGTCGGAGTTGATTTCTTCGCTTCCGCCAAGCCATACGGGCAGGCTCCTGCTTATCAGCAGCCCGGAAAGCCCCATGAGAAGGCCGAAACAAAGCAGGGAGACGAGACCTTTGCGCATTACTTCGCGCGCGCTCCTGAAATCCTTGGAGCCGCAGAAATGGGCGATCTGGACGGAGAATCCGGATGCGGCGCCCATGATGAAGCCTCCGAAAAGCCAAGTGCTGGATGCGACGAGACCTATGGATGCAGACGGGTTTGCGCCGAGACTTCCCACCATCGACGCATCTATATACTGCATCATCACAGAAGAAATCTGTGCAAGGATGGACGGGAAACTGAGCAGCATGGTCAGCCTGACCTGCTGGCCTGTAGTGAGCTGGCCGCCGTCGCGGACCATTGACAAAAGGCTATCTTTGTTGTCTCTCATAGATGGGTGAACAAAGATAGCCTTTTAGAAGTAGTTTTGCAACGTTTATTTGCTTGCGTCCTGCCTGCGGATTTCGTTGTGGCGGATTTTTCCGCTTATCGTCTTAGGCAGTTCGTCGGTGAACTCGATGATTCTCGGATACTTGTATGGGGCGGTGATGCGCTTGGCATGTGCCTGGATATCCTTGATGAGCGCCATCCGGCTTTCCGGAGTCGCGAGGCTCTTGCGGTATTCGCCGCTTACCACCACGGTAGCCTTTACAACCATTCCTCGGAGTTCTTCAGGGTCAGGAACGCCGGTTACGGCGCATTCGAGCACTGCTGGGTGGGTCATGAGGGCGCTTTCGACCTCGAACGGGCTTACACGGTAGCCGGAGGTCTTGATGAGGTCGTCATTTCGCCCGACGAACCAGAAGTATCCGTCCTCATCCTTGTAGGCCACGTCTCCGGTGTAGTAGATTCCGTCGTGCCATGCCTTGCGTGTGAGCTTAGGATTCCTGTAATAGCCCAGAAACAGTCCAAGAGGCTTTTTCTTGTCAGTCCTGATCACGATCACTCCGGATTCGCCCGTGTCGGCGGAAGTGCCGTCCGGACGGAGGATGTCGATGTCATAGGCAGGGGACGGGATGCCCATGGAGCCCGGCTTCGGCTTCACCCATGGGTATGTGCCAAGAGTCATCGTGGTCTCAGTCTGGCCGAAGGCTTCATGGATCCAGATGCCGGTGCGCCTGTGGAACTCCTCGAATACCGATGGATTGAGGGCCTCGCCTGCGGTAGTGCAGTACTTGAGGGAACTCAGGTCGAAGCAGTGGAAATGCTCCTTGATGAGGAATCGGTAGATTGTCGGAGGCGCGCAGAATGACGTGATCTTGTATTTTCCGATGAGTCCCAGAATCTCGGCAGGGACGAATTTCTCATGGTCATATACGAAGATGGCACAGCCGACGATCCACTGGCCGTAGAGCTTGCCCCATACGGCCTTTCCCCATCCGGTGTCGGAGTAGGTCAGATGCAGGCTGTCCTCCTTGAGGTTATGCCAGAAAGCTGCAGTCACAAGATGGCTGATTGCGTATGTATGCGCATGGAGCACCATCTTAGGCTCATCGGACGTGCCGGACGTGAAGTACATCAGGAACGGGTCTTCGCTCTCGTTGATGAAGTCGCCTCTTTCCCATGGCGTCGCGGCGGCTACTCCTGCCTCGAAGTCGTCGAAGCCTTCCGGAACTTCCGGGCCGATGCTGATCAGATGCTCGAGATACGGGCACTTAGGCTCTGCGGCGGCAACGTTTTCAAGAATCGGCTTGTCTCCGCAGCAGACGATGGCCTTTATTTCGGCTGACTTGCAGCGATAGACTATATCGTTGGAGGTAAGCAGGAAGGTTGCCGGAACGACAATCGCCCCGATCTTGTGGAGGGCGAGTATGGTGGTCCAGAACTGGTACCTGCGCTTGAGTATGGTCATGACCATGTCTCCGCGTCCTATGCCAAGGGAGGTGAGATATCCCGCCACCTTGTCGCTTTCTCTTTTAAGGTCTGCGAAGGTGAATCTTCTTTCTTCCTCCTTGTCGCTTACCCATATCATTGCGAGCCTGTCCGGATCTGTCTCCGCCCAGGCATCTACTACATCGTATGCGAAATTGAAATGTTCAGGAACTGTGAATTCCAGGTTCTTGGAGAAGTCCTCCATTGAAGAGAACTCGGTCTGCTTGATAAATTTCTCGATCATTTTATCTTTAAATTCATAATCCAAAGTTAAGCTTCTTGTCCCATTCTTGAAAATATGCGCGGCTGTTTGTCGTGAAACATTGCTGTTTGTGGCGAAACTGCGGATTCTGGGGTGAAATTGCCATATTTTGACGTGAATTTTTCGATGTTTTTTTGATAAAAACTTTGATATATCCGCGGATTCGTCTATATTAGCATCCGGAAAATACGAAAGATGATATATAGCAACTCATATTGGTGGTGGCGCTTTTACAACTTCAACAAGTCGTAAGAGGCCATCGCTCGTATAGTATAGAGATATATAGATAGAAAAACCCGAGCCCTGCCGCACTGCGACAGGGCTTTTTTTTTGTGCAGAAACTTAACAATAAGACATTATGACATATCTTGCAGACAATGAAGGTTATTTCGGAGAATTCGGGGGCGCATATATCCCGGAGATACTCCACGGTTGTGTCACGGAACTCCAGGACACTTACATGAAGGTTATCGGGAGCCCTGAGTTCCGTAAGGAGTACATGGCCCTGCTACGGGATTATGTAGGCCGCCCGTCGCCACTCTATCTTTCGGAGAAACTCTCGCAGAAGTACGGTATCCGCCTCTATCTCAAGAGGGAGGATCTCAACCACACCGGAGCCCATAAGATCAACAATACTATCGGTCAGATCCTGGTTGCCCGCCATATGGGAAAGCACAGGATCATCGCCGAGACAGGCGCTGGCCAGCATGGAGTTGCAACCGCGACCGTATGCGCCCTGATGGGCATGGACTGCGTCGTCTATATGGGCGAGACCGATGTCAGGAGACAGCATGTCAACGTAGAGAAGATGAAGATGCTCGGGGCGACGGTAGTGCCCGTGACTTCCGGCAACAAGACCCTCAAGGATGCGACCAACGAAGCTATCCGCGACTGGTGCTGCCATCCTGCCGAGACTTTCTATATAATCGGCTCGACCGTCGGCCCTCATCCATACCCGGACATGGTCGCCCGCCTTCAGTCTGTAATCAGCGAAGAGATAAAGGCCCAGCTTCTCGAAAAAGAGGGCAGGGACTATCCTGACCGCCTTATCGCCTGCATCGGAGGAGGCAGCAATGCCGCCGGGACGATATATCATTACATCGACGACGAAAGAGTCCGCATAGTCTTGGCAGAAGCCGGCGGACTGGGCGTCGAGACCGGCAAGACCGCCGCCACGATCGCCCTCGGAAAGGTCGGGATCATACATGGGGCCAAGACATATGTCATCCAGAGCGAGGATGGCCAGATCGAAGAGCCATACTCGGTCTCAGCAGGTCTTGACTATCCCGGCATCGGGCCTATGCATGCAAATCTGGCGAAATGCCACAGGGCCGAGGTCATCCCGGTCAACGATGACGAGGCTCTGGAGGCCGGAGTCTCCCTGACCAGGACTGAAGGAATCATCCCCGCTATCGAGAGCGCCCATGCTCTCGGAGTGTTGCCCAAGATAAAGTTCGAGAAAGGAGAAGTCGTCGTCCTGACGCTGTCCGGAAGGGGAGACAAGGATCTTCAGACCTATCTCGATTATTGTTCGAAAAAATAAAGATATACAGATATGAAAAAGTACAGATTCACAACAGCCAGCCGTACGGTTCTCGGCGACATCGCTACTCCGGTAGGAACTTATCTCAGAGTTCGCGACATGTATGCGCAGAGCGCTCTTATGGAGAGTTCCGACTATCATGGCGGCGAAAACAGCCGTTCCTTCATAGGACTCTGTCCGGTCGCAAAGTTCAGCGTCAATCACGGAGTCGCAGAATGCTACTATCCTGACGGCAGTGTCGAGACCCGTGAAATCAATTCCGATTATACAGTAGGAGTTGCTCTCAGTGATTATCTCAAGCATTTCTCTGTCACCGGAGACGGTGCTTCCTACTGCGGTTTCTTCGGATATACATCTTTCAACGCGGTCCGCTATTTCGAGAACATTCCGGTAAAGGACAGCACTGAGGATGCCAACGATGCCCCTGACATGCTTTATATCATGTATAAGTATCTCATCGTCTTCAGGGGATTCAAGAGCGAGATGATGCTCGTCGAGATGCTTTCCGGGGATGAGAAAGAGACTCTGGACCAGCTTGAAAGCGCCGTGGAGAAGCCTGTGTTCAGGGTATATGATTTCAAGGCTGAAGGAGATGTAACTTCGCCTCTTACGGACGAGCAGCATAAGGCGAATATCTCGGACTGCATTGCGCATTGTCTCAGAGGCGATACCTTCCAGGTTGTAATCTCACGCCGTTTCGAGCAGAAGTTCAGCGGAGATGACTTCAAGCTCTACAGGGCTCTCCGCAGCATCAATCCGTCTCCATATCTGTTCTATTTCGACTTCGGAGGCTTCAGGATATTCGGTTCGTCCCCTGAGACCCACTGCCGGATAGAAAACGGCCGCGCATATATAGATCCGATTGCCGGTACCGCACGCAGGACGGGAGATGAGAAGACAGATGCCGAGAATGCTTCAAAGCTGAAATATGATCCGAAAGAGAATGCCGAGCATGTAATGCTTGTGGATCTTGCGAGAAACGATCTCAGCCGCAACTGCCACGACGTCAAGGTAGAGTTCTTCAAGCAGCTCCAGTACTACAGCCATGTCATCCATCTTGTCAGCCGTGTAAGCGGAGAACTTGACAAAGGAGCAGATCCGATCAAGACATTCATCGATACTTTCCCTGCCGGAACTCTCTCCGGCGCCCCTAAAGTCCGTGCGATGCAGATAATCAGCGAACTTGAGCCTCACAACAGGGGAGCCTACGGTGGATGCGTCGGATTCATAGGGGTCGACGGCTCCGTCAACCAGGCGATCACAATCAGGACATTCGTAAGCCGTAACGGAAAACTCTGGTTCCAGGCCGGAGGCGGAATTACCGCCCTCAGCAAGGAAGAAGACGAACTTCAGGAGGTGAACAATAAGCTCGGCGCCCTCCGCAAGGCTATCATCCGTGCCGAAGAAAAATAATCAGGCCATGAAAAAGAATATCGCTCTTATAGATAATTACGACTCGTTTACCTACAACCTTGCACATCTCGTAAAAGAGCTGGGAGCCAAGGTTACGGTATTCAGAAACGATCAGTTCACCCTCGGCCAGCTTGAGCCGTTCGACAAGATCCTGCTTTCTCCTGGGCCTGGCATACCTTCCGAATCGGGGCTTCTGCTGGATGTCATAAAGGAATATGCCTCCAGGAAACCGATTCTCGGAGTCTGCCTCGGCGAGCAGGCGATCGGAGAGTACTTCGGAGCCAAGCTGACCAACCTCAGCAAGGTTTTCCACGGAGTCCAGAAACCTGTGAAATTTCTCAATCCTAAGGGAAACTATCTCTTCAAAGGTCTTCCGGAATGGATACCGGTAGGAAGATACCACTCCTGGGTGGTGGACAGGGAAGGATTCCCGGACTGCCTGGAGATCACGGCTATCAGCGAAGAGAACTATATCATGGGCCTGAGACATCGCGAATTCGATGTGCAGGGGGTGCAGTTCCACCCGGAGTCCGTACTTACTCCGAACGGAAGAGAAATATTACGTAACTGGTTAAGACATTAATTCAATGAAAACATATTTGAACAAGTTGCTCCGTCACGGAGAACTTTCAGCGGATGAAACCCGCCAGATTCTGCTCGATATCACAGAGGAAAAATACCCTTCAGAGCAGATTGCATCCCTGCTTGCCATGCTCCAGTTCAGGGGAGTGACAATCGACGAGCTTATAGGTTTCCGCCAGGCGCTTATGGAAACGAGAGTCCCTGTGGACCTCGCTCCGTATAAGCCTATAGACATAGTCGGGACAGGCGGCGACGGCAAGAATACTTTCAATATCTCCACTTGCTCATGTTTTGTTGTAGCCGGAGCGGGCTACAAGGTCGCAAAGCACGGCAACTACGCCGCTACTTCAGTCAGTGGGGCCAGCACGGTTATGCAGCAGCACGGGGTAGTATTCAAAAGCGACAGGGACAGTCTTCTCCGCAGCATCGAGGAGTGCAATATGGTCTATCTCCATGCCCAGCTTTTCGCCAAGGCGATGAAATTCGTCGGGCCCGTGCGCAAGGCCGTGCAGTTCCCGACTGTATTCAACCTTCTCGGCCCGGTGATCAACCCTTGTCAGCCGTCTTACCAGCTGCTTGGAGTCGCCAATCTTGAGCAGATGAGGCTTTATGTCAACACTCTCAACCGCCTCGGAATCCGCTATGCCGTGGTGACAAGCCTCGACGGATATGACGAGATTTCCCTCACATCCGGATTCAAGATCGCCACGACTGACTATGAGCATCTCTACCGTCCGGAGGATCTTGGCTTCAAGACTGTGTCCCAGGAGTCTCTCTATGGAGGTGATACGCCGGAGAAGGCTGCTAAGATATTCGACAATGTCCTCGAGAACAAGGCCACTCTGGCCCAGACTCAGGCAGTCATCGCCAATTCTGCGGTCGCCATCAAGGTCATGGAGCCTCAGAAGAGGATCGAGGAGTGTATCTCCATAGCCCGGGAGTCTCTCGAAAGCGGGAAGGCCCTCAAATGTTTCAGGAAGTTCGTTGAAATCAACCGATGTAAAATATTCTCTCAGATATCATTGCCGACAAGCGTCTCGAAGTCGCATCCCTTTTGGAGGCGATGCCGGTCGAGCAGTTGCGTGAGCTGGCTCTCGCGGCTCCATGTTCCCGTCGCAGCATGAGCCAATTTCTGGCCTCGTCCGGAAGCGGGATAATCGCCGAGTTCAAGCGCAAGTCGCCTTCCAGGGGCTGGATCCATGAAGACGCGGCTCCATTGGATGTGATTCCTGGCTATTCTGCCGCCGGAGCATCAGCAATCTCGATACTGACTGACGGTAAGTACTTCGGCGGAGAACTGGAGTATATCCGTCAGGTCCGGGATGTGGTAGATGTCCCGATTCTTCGTAAGGATTTCATAATCAGCGAGTATCAGCTTCTCCAGGCAAGACTGTACGGAGCCGATGCAGTGCTTCTGATAGCCGCATGCCTTGACCGTGAGGAATGCTCCGCCCTTGTCCGCAAGGCTCATGAACTGGGATTGGAAGTGCTTCTGGAAATCCATTCGGAGAAGGAACTGGCTTATGTCGGAGAGGATGTGGACATGGTCGGGATCAATAACCGTAATCTGGGCACTTTCGTGACAGACGTCCGTAATTCGTTCCGTCTGGCAGAGGCGTTGAAAGCGGCTGCGGGACGTTGCTCCCGTATGCCGGTGCTGGTTTCGGAGAGCGGTATTTCAGATCCTTCTACTGTCCGGGAGTTGCGGGACGCCGGATTCAGGGGCTTCCTGATGGGCGAGAATTTCATGAAGTCGGACAAGCCGGCCGAAGCGTTGGCTGAATTCATTGCATGCTTATGAAAAATGGAAAGCTCATAAAGGTCTGCGGGATGACTTCGGGGCGGAATATCCGTGCCGTGGAAAAGCTCGGCGTCGATATGATAGGCATGATTTTCTATCCTGCGTCTCCGAGATTCGTGTCCAAAGAACCTGATTATCTTCCGGATACTGCGGAGAGAGTCGGGGTCTTCGTGAATGCCGGCGAAGAGGCCGTCCTCAGATGTGTGGTCAAGTATGGACTCGACATGGTCCAGCTCCACGGTGCCGAGAGCCCGGATTTTTGTGCAAGACTCTCGAAACGTGGCGTAGGTGTGATCAAGGCCTTCGGAATAGCGTCTGCGGCCGATTTCGGGAGAGTCTCGCAGTATGAAGGCACATGCCGCTATTTCCTTTTCGATACACGTTCCGAGGCTTATGGAGGGTCCGGTCGCAGTTTTGACTGGTCGCTTCTGGATAATTATATAGGCGGCACGAGATTCCTGCTCAGCGGGGGTATCGGACCGGATTCTGCCGCTTCTCTTTCAGCCGTGAACCATCCTATGCTGGCGGGATTCGACCTTAACAGCAGGTTCGAATCGGCGCCCGGAGTAAAGAATGTAAGATTAATTGAAAATTTCCTGAATGAAATATGAACAGAATAGACGAACTTTTTGCAGACAGGCCTGAGGGTCTTCTTTCAATTTATTTCTGCGCCGGTACTCCGACGCTTGACGGAACTGCCGATGTCATCCGCACCTTGGAGAGGGAAGGGGTGAGCTTGGTCGAGATAGGTATCCCTTTCAGCGATCCCATGGCTGACGGCCCGGTGATCCAGGATGCGGCGACAGATGCGCTCCGTAACGGTATGAATCTCCGGCTTCTTTTCAGCCAGCTGAAGGATATCCGCAGCGATGTCTCCATTCCTCTGATTCTGATGGGCTATCTCAATCCGATCTACAAGTATGGATTCCGCAATTTCTGCGCTTCTTGCAGGGAGTGCGGGATAGACGGGGTCATAATCCCAGATCTGCCTTTCAGGGATTATCTGGAGCAATATAAGCCAGTGGCTGACGAGTATGGGATAAGGATGATAATGCTGATCACTCCAGAGACGTCCGAGGAGAGGATCCGTCTTATCGACAAGTATACAGACGGCTTTATCTATATGGTTTCTTCTGCTGCGACTACAGGTGCCCAGAAGGACTTCAATGAAGCCAAGCTGGAGTATTTCCGGAAGATCGAGGCGATGCATCTGAAAAACTGCCGGATGGTCGGTTTCGGTATCAGCAATGAAGCGACTTTCAGGGCCGCCTGCGAGTATTCTTCCGGAGGTATAATCGGAAGCCGTTTCGTGACTCTTTTGAAGGAGTTTGGAAGCGCGGAACGTGCTATTACTGAATTAAAAAAAGATATAGAATTTGGGGCGTTCACCCGATAATTAAACGTTTTTACTGAAAAAATCAAATTTTTCCCGGAAAAACTTGCATGGGTAAAAAAATATTCTCAACTTTGCAGTGCAATAGATAGAACGCATTCGCGTTGTTTCATATTGGTTAGTTATCAGTTAGTGGTTATTATGACAAGGAGGAGCCGTGAGGTTTCTCCTTGTGCCGTATATAGAAGGCATGATTAAATTTTTAGACTATGACCAGAATTTCATTGATAATGCTCTGTCTTGCCGCGGTCGTTGCGTGCAAGGGCAAATCCACCGGGGAAAACGACAGAAACGGGGATGGATCCGCGTTCGTGCTGGGAGCTGATATCAGCTGGGCTTCCGAGATGGAGTCCGACGGGCGGACTTTCCGTTATTATTCAGGTAAGGAAGGCGATCTTGCTGATATCCTGGATGATATGGGGATTGATGCCGTGCGTCTCCGGGTGTTCGTGGACCCTGTCGGAGGATGGTGCGGGAAGGATGACGTCCTTTCTGTAGCAAAAAGAGTCTCCGCCGCAGGCATGGACCTTATGGTCGATTTTCATTACAGCGATTTCTTTGCCGATCCCCAGAGGCAGGATGTTCCTGCTGCTTGGAAAGGACTGTCGCTGGAAGAGATGGCCGGAAAGGTCGCGTCCCATACGAAGGATGTGCTTTCGGCACTCAGGAAAGCCGGAATATCTGTCCGGTGGGTGCAGGTAGGCAATGAGACCCGCAACGGCATGCTTTGGGATACGGGCAGACTCTGGAACGATTCCTCGGATATTCCGGGAGGCTGGAGTAATTACGCCCGACTCAGCAATGCCGGTTATGATGCGGTCAAGTCTGTCTATCCGGAGGCCTCGGTAATCGTGCATATCGACAGCTACTGGACAGGGGAGGGTCGTACCGATCCATGGTGGTATGACTCCTGGTGGTTCGAGAAGTTCCTTGAAGCCGGAGGAAAGGTTGATATCATCGGACTGTCTCATTATCCGATGACTTATCCCGGACTGTCTTGGCGGCAGATCAACCAGCTTTCCATCAATAAGATAAGACTTCTTTCGGAGACATACGGCCGCGATGTGATCGTCTGTGAGGTCGGCGTCATCCCGGCGATGGGGGAAAGCGCAGTCGAATGTATTTCTGATTTCATGGCTTCGGCAAGAGCTCTCGACTGCTGCTCCGGAGTCTTCTATTGGGAGCCGGAAGTCGATGGAGTATGGAAACCGGCCATTTACAATGAATTAGGCTGGGAAGCATACCATATGGGCGCTTTCGATGCATCCGGCAAGCCCGGTCCCGTAATGGATACTTTCGTGAAAAAATAGGCTTCGAGGGCTTGGATTAGCATTGTTTTTGTTACCTTTACTCTAGTTTTTTTAACGCACCAGCTGTTTACGGGAGTATTGATATGAAATATAATCTATTTTATTCAGATTAGGTCAACTACTATATTTTACATTTTAAAAACATTTAATTTAGCTATGAAACAGTATTTATTGAAACTATCTGTTGCAACTGCTTTTGTTCTTCTTTCTCTTATCTCTGCTTCAGCCCAGAAAGTGGGTGTAGTTGCAGGAGTCAACAGGCTTTACAGTTCTGAAAAATTTACTCTTCTTCCTGACTCTTCTCCGGAATCCGGCTTTTATGCAGGGGTATTGTATGATATGCCTGTTACGTTAGACGGATTATTTCTTGAGACGGGTCTCAAGTATCACAATCTCTTGAATTACAACAGCAATAGCGTTAATTTCAATGGCGAAACAGTGTTGTCCGAGAAAGGAAGTGTTACCGCCCATTATCTGAGCGCCCCGTTACTTGCCAAGTATAAGTTGCTTCTTTCCGATGCCTTTGGAATCCATTTCGCCGCCGGACCTCAGTTTACTTATGGAGTAGGTGGTCGTATAAAAGGAGATGTGAACGTAGTGGGAGTAAAAATGAGTGGCTCGAGTGATTATTTCGACGGAAGAAAAAGATTTGATACCAAATTGTACCTTGGCGCAGGCTTTTTCTATAAGGATCTTGAGCTGAATGTAGCTCTTCAGTCAGGACTTCTTAATCAGGGGAAGGATGGAGATAAATTTTTTGAGTCTGAACTTCAGTTCGGTCTTGCTTATTTCTTCTAGTATTGTTGAAAATATCCAGAAATGCTTTAGCGGACGCATAAATGAATATGCGTCCGTTTTTTGTTTCTGATTATTTACTTACCTTTACCGGACAAATTAAACTTATTATGAAACTTAATCTTAAATTATGTGCAGCATTGATTGCTGGACTGCTGATTTCAATCAATTCTTTTTCACAGGCGAGACTCGCCATAGGTGGTATTTCCTCCGATAACTATTTATCATCCTTTAACTTGACTGAAAAGCTGGAAAGCGATTATGGAGCCTATATCGGAATCCTTGGCGATCTCAGGCTTGGCGCGAATTCCAAGATGTATCTTGAAACAGGTGCTCTGTATGGATATGTAGGTCTGGAGAAAAAGACTGCATCCGAGGAGATTCATACCATCAACGTCCCTCTAAGACTCAAGTATAAGACTCCTGTTACAGCAGAGGGCGATTTCTTCTTCTTCGGCGGTGCAAGGGCCCAGTATGGCATTTCGGCCAGGATGAAAGAAAAGAACCTTTCCTGGAGTATGTATGACGAGGCTTTCCCTTATGGATGTCTGAATCGTATGGATGTCAAGGTCGGATTCGGCTGTGGTATTGCCGTTTCCATGCTGGAAATCAGGCTGGGATATGAATGGGGGCTTATGGATCAGACAACGGACGATGTAATCCATCTCAAGGTGAACCAGTTCTTCGTGGGTGTGGCCTTCAATCTTTAATTCTGAAAATTTTTCGGCAAAACCCTTGCTGAATTAATTTAAATAGCTATCTTTGCAATCCCGTTTGAAAACAGCGGGTTTGCAATAAGCTTGGGAGCATAGCTCAGTTGGTTCAGAGCGTCTGCCTTACAAGCAGAGGGTCGGGGGTTCGACTCCCTCTGCTCCCACTCGAAGGTCAGCCCTAATGGTTGACCTTTTTCCGTATATGACCGAGAATGAAAAAGAAGTGATCCTGGGCTTCAAAGAGAGGCTTACAAAGCACCTGCTGTCAATCTGCAAGGAGAAAGGCTATCTTGGCGATACGCTCCTCCAGACACCGGATATAGAAGGAAAATGGACGGAGATCGCTCCTGATTACTATGGCGATGCAATTCCTGAATTCAACGGCTATCCTGAAGTAGTGCTGGCATGGGCTGCTTATCTTGGAGAGGCCGTCGCCCAGTGCTGGGACTCTGACTGGACTTCATTCTCCGGCGAGAAATACGGCTTCTTCAGAGGAGCCCGCGGTTTCGACTATCTCGACGAGCATATTACAGAAAAGTTCCTTGGCTATAAAGTCGGCTCGGAGGAGGGGAATGCCGAGGCTGAAGTACTTCGCGATCTCGCCACTCAGGCCTATACATTCTTGCGCCACGATAATATCGAGGCGCAGAGCATTCTGGCATATAAGGCCGTTCTGGCCTCAATCGACGTGATGTTCCTTGTCGGTGCCGCCGTAAGACTGAAAAAACTCGGCTACAAATTCGAAAAGATGTAGCCGAGTATAAAACCTTGCGTGGAGATGGGCGGACTCGAACCGCCGTCCAAACACCGTATCAGATAGCTTTCTACACGTTTATTCTTCCTTTGGTTTTCGTCAGCGGCCTGCCGGAAGACGGGCTAACCGCAGCTTATCCTCTAAGTCTTGGCATGGTTTAAAGGAGTCCCCATGTGCATCCGGTTTGGATGATACCCCTGGATCGGAACATAACCGGCCTAAAGTCCGAGGGATACTCGTCGGCGTCGCAGCCTTGGCGACGCGGATTAAGCTAAATGACTTGGTCAATTAGGCAGCGAGTGCATAGTTGTTGTTGCCAACTGAATTTTTGAGAGTCGAGATTTACGGGCAGGCCCACAGCGCCCGGCGTGCTTACTGTCCAAAGTCAATGCTGTCAAAACCAAAACATCCCCATTGAACAGGTGCAAAGGTACTCAAAAAGAGCGAAACAACCTAAATAATGGTTGCAAACTTCTCCATTTCAATCCTTATGTCATGGTTCGCAGACGCTCCGTCAGCCGGATGTCCGACAGGGAGAAGGGCCAGGACCTCGTAATCCGCTGTCTGAGGCAGTATCTTCTTGACGATTTCTTCGTCGAACGAACCTACCCAGGTAGAGCCCAGTCCGAGATCGGCCACCTCGAGCATCATATGGGTACATACGATAGACGCATCGATCTCCGCGGAGTTCTTTCCGTCATTTTTTCTTACCCAGGCCGATTTCTTGTCGGCTCCGATTATGAATACTACCGGGGCTCCGAAGGTGTATTTCGTGGCTTCTGTGAGCCTGGATCTCATTTCTTCGTCAACAATGGCCCAGACATGGACCGGCTGTCTGTTCACGGCAGTCGGAGCAAGGCGTCCTGCTTCCAGGATGCTGTCTATCATCTTTTGCTCGACAGGAGCCGGCCTGAAAGACCTGCATGAATAACGCTTGGCTGCAAGCTCGAGAAACTCCGACTTTTTCGGGGAAATCCTGTCTGCAACATCTATGAATGCTGCGCGATGGTGGATTTTTGTAATGTCGCTAAGGCGCTGAAGAAAACGGTTCATAGCATGTGTTTTTTAATTATGTGCAGACAATATAAGAAATTTTATGCCAACTTGCAAGCAGTCAGGCTCTTTGCCGCAGATTCTCCGGCAAGGAATCCGGTGCTGAACGCGCACTGGAGATTGTATCCTCCCGTATCGCAATCCACGTCAAGCAACTCTCCGCAGAGATAGAGTCCGGGGCATATTCTTGATTCCATCGTCTTCGGAAGGACTTCGTCAGTGCTTACTCCGCCTGCCGTCACGACGCTGCGCTCATATCCGACAAAGCCGTCTATCTGCATCGTCCATCGTTTCAGCGATACGGCGAGAGCGTCCATATCTATCCTTTCATTGCCCTTGCGGCCGCTGAGAATCGACGGATTCGACATCATGAAGCCCTGGATCATGTCCATAGGCATCAGTTTCCCCAGAATCACGCGCAGAGCCCCTTTGACGCTGATATTCCGGCTTCGAGGATCTTTCTGGACGTCATTCCAGATGCTGCGGACTCTCGAGCGGACTTCCTCCTCCGAGACGCCCGGCTTCAGGTCTATCACAATCCTGGCCTTCGAGCCGTTGACGATAGCCTTGACACAGTTACGGCTGATCTGGAACCCTATCGGGCCTTCGATGCCGCCGTCAGTGAAATCGAGATCCCCGAATTCGTCCTGGACCTCGTCGTCGCCGATGTACAGGGTCATGCCGACGTTCTTGAGCTGGATGCCGCAGAGAGCCTTCCCGAGCTCCGCCAGAGGCGTCGCGCGGTCGATATGGCCCTTCATCGCAGGCTTCTCGGGCTCGAGCTTATAGCCCTTCGGCACGATCGCCGTCAGGGACGGGAAGCATGGGAGAATCTTGTGTCCGAGATCATGAGCCCAGACATAGCCGTCGCCGGTCGAGCCGGTGCCGGGATAGGAGAGTCCTCCCGTCGCGATTATGAGCTTTCTGCATGAATATTTCCGGCAGTAGCCCTCGAGGGCGAAGCCGTCGTCCGTGGCTTTGACTGACTCGATGGCGCAGCCTGTCTCGATTCTTACGCCGGCGTTTCTTGCCAGATTGGCGAGGGTG
>JAEEGK010014668.1_pt1 | contig 17474 bp, 9 predicted proteins | sample 8958771 | NCBI WGS metagenome assembly JAEEGK01 (sample SAMN16246547, study PRJNA631951) | gut metagenome | biome: gut microbiome; feature: rumen; material: SC-attached | host: Bos | place: Iran: Karaj | collected 2018-10
AAAATTAAATTTTTAATTTATTAAAAGAACAAAATTTAATTTATTATTCCAATAGATTTAATTTTATATTAATTATTTATAATTTAATTCATATATTTATTTAATTTAAATATTAATTTTCAACAATTATTGCACATTCTCCTTTTTCTAAACTTATTTTAACATTATTTTCTTCAATTATATTTGATATCCCTCCAACAAAACCAAAGTTTAAATTTATTGAATCTAATTTCCATTTTAATCCTTCAGATTTAATTTTTTCAACTTCAGTCATTGGAATTATTGATAAAGTTTTACCTTTTTTATTATTTATTTCAATTTTATTTTTTAAATAATAAATTGTTTGACTTTTTGTTAGAATTTTTGCTTGAATTGAATTAGGAATTCTTTTTAATATTAAAATATTTCCTAATAAATGATCAATTCTATCATTTGAAATACAATAAATCATATCTAATTCATTTATATTGTTATATTTTGATAATAAAATTTTTATTGCATATTCTATATCTGTTTCATCTTGATTATCTTTAAAAATTTTAGATTCTTTTGAAAAAGAATTTAAATCTTCAATATCTGTTATTGAATCAAAATCTCCTATAATTAAATCAGGTTTTATATTTAGATTTAATGCTTTTAAATTTGAATATCCTCCATCTATACAAATTATTTTGTCATATGATTGAAAAAAATCTTTTGAGTAATTTGTTTCTTTAATCCCATTTAATATTAAAAGAATTTTCATTGAATAAAAAAAATTAATTATTCATTAAATTAATATTTATAATATATATTAAAATATAATAAAATAAAAAATAATTAATTTAATTTAAATTCTATAAAAAAAAAAATATAAAAAATTTGAAATAAAAAAAAAACTACAAACCAAAAAAAAAAATAATTAATTTACACAAAAAATTCTAGAATCAAAAAATAATTAATTTATAATACAAAAAAAAAAAATTAACCAACTATAAAGTTATATATAAGTAAATTCTAAAATAAATTTAAATAAAATAAAACAAAGTAAAGTAAAATGAGTTCAGAATGCAAATGTGGTGGAGATACATGTAATTGTAAAGGACATTTATTTCAAATTCATTGTTTAAAAGAAGATAGAAGTGAATGTTGTAAATTAAAAGAATGTGGAAATACAATTAAAGGAATGAAAGTAGCTTGTAAAGGAAAAATATTTGAAATTTGTCCTGATAAAAATATTAAAGAAACAAATGAAACAACTGATAAATGTAAATGTGTTTGTTTATGTGGAGGAAAAGGTTGTACTTGTTCATATGAATGTGATTGTAAAGATGGTGTTATTATGATTGTTGAAGGAAATGGTAAAAAATATGAAATTACTAAAGATTCTGCTAAAGTTGTTTAAATAAGTTTATTTTATTTATATTTTTTTATTCTTTATATTTTTAAATTTTAACTTTTTAATTTTGTTTTATTTTTGGATAATTGTTTTTAAGTGTTTTATTGTATTTTAAAGTTTAGTTATTTTAATAATTTAGTTATTAATAAACTATTTTCTATATTGAATTGGTTTAATGAATTTTTTGCTTTGTTTAATTTATGTGATATAATATTTATCAATTAATTAGATAGGAATTTTTTTTAGAAATATATCTTTCATATAAATGATATTTATATTTATATTTATTTAAGTTTGTTAGATTTTATTAATCTTTTTGATTTTTAGTTTATATATATTAAATAAAATTTGTAATCAAATGATTTTCAAAATTTTATTTCAATTTGTTTTTTTTTCCTATTCATTATTTTACAATAATTATTCTCCAAATTTTATCTTTCAGTAATTTAAATAATAATTAATTTATATAAATAATTATGGATTCAATTAATTAAATAACAAAGTAAATATTTAAATTAAAAGATAAAAAAGATATTATTTCTATAATAAAAAAATTATGTTGAATTTGAATTTTATTTTGTCTATTTAGCATCTAAATTAAAAAAAAAAAAATAAAATTATTTGTAAATAAAAAAAAGGAAATATATCTTAAAAAAATAAAAATATAATGTCAAAAAAATTAACAATGTTACAATTCGGTAATTCAACAATAGCAAATTCAGAATCAATGCCAATAAATAATAGTTTAAAAAATCGTTCATTTGAAGAAAAAGATAAAGAACAAATAGAAAAAAAACAATCTTTATTTTCAAATTTAAAAATCTTTTTTAATATATCAGATAAAACAGAAAAAAAAATGATGATACTTGGATTAATATGTGCAATTGGAAATGGAGTAACTTTTCCTTTATTTATTTTTTATATTGGTAAATCTATTAATTCTATTTCAGATACTGATGATCATAAAAAGGAAGATTATTTTAAAGATTATATGAAATCACAACAAAAAAAAATTGATAAAAATGTTAAAATTTTTATTATTGTTGGTTTTCTTTCAATGTTTTTTCATTTTTTTTTTAATTTTTTTAATAAATATGTTTCTTTAAAACAAATGCAAAGAATAAAGAAATATTTCTTTGAGTTATTAATGAAAAAAAACGCAATTTTATATAATAATGATAATAAACATTTAATTGGAAAAGTTATTATAAATAATTGTAAAAATATTGAAAAAGGAAATTGCTATATTATTGGAAAATTATTTAAAATTATTTCCCAATCTTTAATTTTTTTATTAATTTCTTTATTTGTTTCTTGGAAATTAAGTTTAATGATTTTATTTGTTAGTCCTTTAATCTTTTTTTTTCAATTTTTTTTCTTTGATGACATAAAATATAACAAAGAAAAAATAAAAGATAAAAAAAAAATAACAAATACTTATACAAAAGAAATAATAAATAATATCATTACAATCTTATCATATGCAAATTTTGAATATGAATTAGAAAAATATAAAAAATTAGAAGCAGAAGAATATTCTCTTCATAAAAAAAATGCCATTTATATATCAATTTCATTAGCAGGAATAGCATTTTTTACTTCATTTTCATATTGTTTTGGTGTATTATATGGAAAAAGATTAATTATTGATGGTGAATTAAATTCATATACAAAAAATGAATTAGATTCTGGTGATATATTTATAGTAATAATTTCAATTATTTTATTTGATTTATCCATTTCACATATTATTAATTTTTATTCTAAAATTAGTAATTCTTCAAATTCATTTTTATATTTTAATTTTAATGAAAAAAATAAAGAAAAAGAAGAAAATATTGAAAGTGATTTAGTTGAGGATGGAAAATTTAATGATATTGATGGAGAAATTAAATTTGACAATGTTAATTATTTTATCGAAGAATCTTTACCAAAACCTATAATTTATAATATTAGTTTAGTTTTTGAAAAAGGAAAAAAAAATGTTATTATTGGTAATAATGAAAGTGGTAAAACAACAATTTTAGATTTAATTATTGGTTTATATGAAATAAATACTGGAAATATTTTAATAGATAATAATGGAATTAAAATCTATTCAAAAAAGTTATTAAGTACAAAAATAAGTTATATAACACAAAATCCAAAAATTTTCAATACTTCATTGAAAGAAAATATAATTTTAAATAGAACATTATATTCAGAAAATTTAGAAAAAGTATGTGAAATTGCTAATTTAAAAGATTTAATATCATCAAATGTTTTACAATATGATACAATTTTAAATGGAAATTTAACTAAATCTCAAATTAAAAGAATTGAAATTGCAAGAGCAATTTTAACTGATCCTAAAATAATATTAATTGATGATATTGATTCTGATATTGAAAATAATGATATTGATTTAAAACAAGCAATTGATAATTTATATAATATTAAAAATTGTACTTTTATTATTGTTTCAAGTAATTTAAATACAATAAAAAATGCAGATAAAATATTTTTTATGGAAAAAGGAAATTTAATTTCATATGGAAATTATGAACAAATGAAAAATTATAATGAATTTAATTTATATATTAATGAATATGAAGAAAAAGAAAAAAAACAAGAATTAAAAACTCAATATGAAGAATTATTTGAAGAAGAAATAAATAAAAAAATAAAATATATAGAAGAAGGTACAAATGATATAAATATTCATAAACATTTATTTAATGAATTTTTCTCATTTATTGGAAATCATATAATAAGAATAATTATTTCAATAATTTCAATTATTTTAAATGGATTATGTATAGGAATTAAATTTTTTATATTATGTAAATGTATTATTTCATTATCTGATTCAGTTTTAGGTGACTTAGAAGATAATGGAATGATTTGGGGATGTTCTTATATTATACTTTCAATATTTCATTTCTTTATTACTTTTATTGATAATATTTTATTTGAAAATATTGTTAATTTATTCTGTTTAGAAATTAAAAATAAAATTTTTTGTAAATTTTTCCAATTACCTTTAACTTATTTTGATATAAAAAATGATGTGCATAAAAATATAAAAATTAAAAAAGAAGAAGTTGAATTTTATTTTAATGTCTTTAGAAATTGTACCAAATCTTTTGGAGTTTTTGTTATTTGTTTTCCTATTGCTTTTTATTTTGAATGGAAAATAACTTTAATGGGATTATTATTATCATTTATTTATTTATTATGTTATTTTTTATATATAAGAATTTCAAATAACTTATTTTATATTGAAAATGATATTGATAAAGAAATAAAATATATAAATAATTTTTATGATAATATTAGACCAGTATATACATATAATTATAAAAAGCCAATTTTTAATAATTATGAAAAATTAATAACAAAAAATAATAATAAGATAATAAAAAGTCTATTAATCCAATCAATTATTAAATTAATATCTATTTTTTGTGTTTCAATATTATTTAGTTTAATTATACACTTTAGTGGTTCACTTATTAAAAATTATCATTTATCCTTTCCTGATTTGTTGTCTTCTTTAACATTAATTTTTTGTATGAGTATAAATTTAAAACCAATAATATTTATGTTTATTCAATTTAAATATATTAAAAATTCAATTGGAAATATTTTATCAATTTTAAATGAGGAATGTAATTTTAATATTTTAAAAGAAGGAAAAACAAATAAAATAATAAATGAAATAAAAGGAAAAATTGAATTTATAAATGTATCATTAAATAATCCCAAAAATCCAACAGAAAAAATATTAAATAATATATCATTTACAATAGAAGAGGGGAAAAAAATATGTTTTATTGGCTTAGATAATGAAGCAAAAAAATATATTTTATATTTAATATGTGGTTTATATCAAATAAATGAAGGTCAAATATTAATTGATGGAGAAAATATTAATAAATATAATTTAATTGAATTAAGAAAAAAAATTGGTTTATTAATTAAAAATCATGACCCAATATTTAGTGGTACTATTTATGATAATATTTCATATGGTGATGTAAAAAAAGAAAAAGAAGATATTGAAAATATTTCAAAAATTTGTGAAATATCAAATTTAATTTTTGATAATCAAACAATAAAAAAAGAAAATGTTTCTGAAGATTTAGAACAAAAAATTAATATTACAAAAATTATGGTTAAATCTCCTCAAATTTTTTTAATTGAAGGAGATTTTATTTCAAATAATGAATTAAAAACAAAATTAAATACTTTTATTGATAAGAAAACTTCAATTACTATATTAAATAAAGTAGATGATTATATGGAAGAATTTGATTTAATATATTTAATTCATAATGGTAAAATTGTTGAAAAAGGAACTCATGAAGAATTAAAATCTAAAAATGATAAATATTCAAAATATCTTAGTTTTTCTTCTTAAAAAATAATCAATATTTAAATATTAAATATTTTATTTTTAAATTCATAAATAAATTAAAAAATAATTATATTTAATTTCTTTTAAAATTAAAATATTTAAATACAAATTTTCCTATTATTTATTCATAATCTTTATTTAAATTCTATGCATATTTTATTAAATGAAAACATTTTTTAAAAATCAATAAAAGTTAAATTATTTTGAAATACTATTTATGTATTTGGAGAATAAATGTATTTAATTTTATTTATATATTTTTTGGTATAATTTTTATTATATTTTCTATTTCTGAAATATTAAAATCATTTTTAAGAAACTCATTTTACATTTTAAAAAAATTAAACAAATTATTAATACAAAAAATTATTTTAATAAATTACAAAAAATTAAACACAAAAAAAAAACTTAAAAATAAAATAAATTATAACTTAAAAAAAAAAAAAATGAACTATCAAAACTATTACAATTATCCTCCTTCAGAAAATGGTTCTCCCTCATATCAAACTTCATATCGTCAATCAAACACACCAACATCATCACGTATTCAATCATCAAATACATCAAAAACAAATAATTATTCAAATTTTCCATCATCAAATGAAATTCAAAATTTCAAAATTTTAAAACGTATTCCACAAACCCCAATAAACCAAAATTATCAATCTTCAAATCAATTAAATCAATTTAACTATTATTCAAACCCAAGAACAATAGATGATAATATAAATGAACAAATAGCAAAATTAAGAAATGATGTTAATAGACAATATATGGAAATGAGTAATTTATTAGGAAAATTAAAAATGGATGTTGTTGAAGCAAATCAAATGAGAAATGAAGCAGAAAGAGAATTACAATATATAAGAGAAGAAGTTATGAAAACTAAAATGAATAAAATATTATATGAGAATAAATTAGGGAAAGTTTTAGAAAAATATGCTCCTTATAATAATTTACATATTAATGTTAGAGAAACTGATCCATTATATTCATTACAAAATATGAGAAAAGATTTAAAAAGTCAAAGTGATTTAATTTATTCTACTGATATGATTAATGAAGGAAATGCAAATAGAGTTAGACAATTAAGTGCTCTTGCTCAAGTTGGACAAAGTCTTGTTGGAGAAAGTGAATTTATTCCTATTAATGAAAATAATAATAATAATGGTTATTATAATAATTTTAATAATAATTCAATTAGGAATAATGGTTATAGTAAATTTAATAATTTTAATGGAAATAATATTAATGGAAATAATTCTAATTTAAATAATAATGTTGATGAGAATAGTAATAATAATAATATTAATAATAATAATAATAATTTAGATACAAATTCTTTTGGAAAAGGAAATAGTAATATTGATAATAATGTTGAGAATAATGAAAATAATAATAATAATGAGATTGTTGAAGAAAATTAATAAATATTATTAATAAATATTTTTATATTATAAAGAGCTTAAATATTTTAATTATTTTATAAATTTTTTTTATTGATTATAAAATAAAAATGTCTTTAATTTTATGATTTTAATTTAATTAAATGATTTATCTTCAATAATTTTATTTCTTTAAATGACAATCAGAATAAATTCCAGCAAGATCATATTCAGTTCTTAAACAATGTTTTCTATAATTATCATTAATTATCTCATCAACTAAATCATCAGTTAATTCAGGAAGTATATTTTTATAATCTTCAAAAATAGGTAAAATAAAATTTTTAAAATCTTCAAATGTAATTTTATTATTAATTACTTGATCAATTTTTATATTTATTTCATTATCAATTGGAATTTGATTCCCATTAAAGTTTCTAATATCTAATAAAGAAAGAGCTATAATCAAATTTATTTGAAAGATATCTTTTTCAAATAAAAAAATTTCTAAAAAATTATCACCTTCTTTAATTCTTTTATTATTTAAAAAACGAATACTTATATCTTCAATTGTAGTTTCTGCTATTTCTTCATCATAATAATATAAAATTTTTTTATATAAGTGAGAAAATTCATGCAATAAAGTAATTGATAAATAACAAATAATTATTAATTTTGATATTTTATAATTATATATTTCCATATATATTTTTGGAGGAAATGATTTTATCCAAATTTCAAAATTCCATGGCTCAAAAATACCAAGATATCCAAATTCAAAAAAAGGATAAAATTTTATTCTTGAAAATAAAAAATCTAAAATATCTTCATTTTCATACAAATAAGAATAATTTGGAAAAATAAATTTAAAAAAAGATTTTATTAGTGGTGTTTTTAATAATCTTCTAACAATTGATTTTGATATTTCATAAATATCTTTATTGTTCATATAATAATTTTCATCTTTATTATATTCAAATAATAAATTTTTATATAATTCATTTTCAAAATTATCGAAAGATAATATATGTTTTTTTATATTAAATTTATCCAATTTTAATATTTTAACAAAATCATTATTAAAAATTTTAACCAAATTTAGAGAATCATTAATAATTATCTTTGGAATTTCTTTATTTTTAATATTAAGTTTTTCAAAGTAGTCAGAATTTAAATTAATATTATTAAAATTCTTATAATCTTCAGTATTATTTTCACATAATTCATCAATATAATATTTTAATCCACTTTTTATTTTATTTGAATTTATATTTGATTCATTTTCTAAATTTAATATTGTTAATAATTCTTTATAAATATTCATATTTTTTATTGATGTTGTGAATATATATAAATAAAAATCAATTAAATTATAATTTTTAACATCTTTTTTTATTTCTATTAAAAATGAATTGATAAATTTTTTATATTTTTGAAAATGTTTTTCTATATAATTAAGACTCACATAAAAATATCTTGAATAAATATAAAAATAATAATTACTATATTTAATTGGGTACTGTGAAAAATGTAATTTCCCAGTTTGTTCAGCATTTATTTCATCATAAAATATTTTTTGAAGAGTAATTTTTTCATCTTTTATTTTAGGTCTTTTTGTATTTAATATTGTAGATTTAATTGAGGATTTATTTTCTTTTTTTTTATATTTTACTATAAATTCATCAATTCCATTTAAATAAATTTCATTTAATAATTTAATTATTACTTCTTTATAATCTATATTTTTAAATTTTGAATTAATCAATATTATTTCAGGGAAAATATCAAAAAATTTTTGTCCTAAAATAATATTTGTTTTTTTTAATTCTCGTATAATTTCATCATCCAAGAAATTATTTTGTTCATACTGTTTTTTGCACCATTTTAAAAATTTAATTTGAATTTTTTCTGAAGTATCATCAAATCTAAAAATGTTTTTATATTCTTCATAATTTTCATTTTTTAAATTATTGATTAATTGTTCTGCTTTTTCTTTTCTTTTTGAAAATAATAAAAGATTATCTAAATCATTATTTGGCTTTATATTAGAATAACATTCAATAAATATATTAATTTCATTTTTAGAATTATCAGTTTCATTAATTGAATTTATAAAATTTGTATCAAATTCTGAAAAATCTTTCAGTTCAAGAAAATCTGTAAATGCTTTACTTAGTGAATTTGAATTTGTAATTTTGGAGCAGACAGAAGCTTTATTTTGTTTTTGATTCCTTTCCATTTTATTAAATATATTTTAATATTCCTTTAAATACTTTCATAATTTAACTATTTTTAAAAACTTTGAATGTGATTATTTTAATTTTTTTTGATGTAGAATGGATAAAATTTGTTAAATTTTTATTCATCTAATCATTTGCATATTTATATTAAAAAAATTTTAAAAAAATTAAAAAAAATTTAAAATATAAAAGGAAAATATAAAAAAATTAATTTTACAAATTAAATAAACATTATTTAAATATTTTTAATTAAATTTTATATATATAAAAAAATTAAATCATTTTTTAAATTTTTAAAAAAAAACAATAATGGAATCAAGAAAAGATGATGATTTAAATCAAAATTTATTATCAAACGATTATAATCAAAATAATTATACAATAAAAATTCCATCTCATTCAGTAGAACATTTATATCCAAAAGTAAAAAATCAACAAAATTCATTAAACTCAAAACATTCAATTCATTCAATTCCAAATAATATTCCACAAAATCAATATCAAAATATATTTTCTGATCAATTTGGGATGAATAATTCATTTATAAGTGTAATTCTTCATTTATGTTATAGAATATTTCCAATATATAATTATTATATGAAAAAAATTAGTAGAGAAAGTGATAAATTTTCAATTCATTTACATAATATTTTTGTTAATTGTAATAATAATTATGAAAATAAAATTCTTGATATTAATAAATTAAAAACAAGTTTATTTAAAATAAATTCAAATTTTCAAATTAATGAAATAAATGATCCTATTAATTTATTTAATTTAATAATTGAAAATGCAAATTTAAAAAATTTTTTCTCTTTTCAAAATGTAAAAATAAAAGACGTTTGTGATTGTGGTTGTTCAATTTCATATGAAATTGATAAATTTCAAAATATTTTTGATATTCCTTTATTAGATATAATTAAATTAAGTGAAAATCATTCAAGTTCTATTTATTATAATAAAGGAAGATTAATAAGTTTTTATAAATCATTAATTGAACATAATTTTTCAAAAAAAATAAATTGTCCTTTAAATAGTGTTGATTGTAATTATAATAGAATAACAAGAAATTTTTTTATTAATCCAGATGAAAATAATAATTCAAAAATGAATTTTATTTTATTTGATTATATTTTATCTAATAGACAAAATTTATCAATGATGAATTTATTACTTTCTTATATTTTAATTCCAATGAGTTTTGATATTGAAGATCTTTTAAATTTCATTGAAGGAAAAAATATTTATGAAAATACAGAAAATAATTTTGAAAAATATATTTTTAAAGGTTGCATATTTAAAACAAATTCAAAATCTTATACTTGTGTTTTTAAAAGTAAAACAAAATGGATTTATTATGATGATAATGAAAATATTTTAACTTTTTCAAAATGGTATAAAGTAATACAATATTGTTTAAAGAACAATTTATTTCCATATATATTATATTATGTATTGAGTACTGAAAATTCAAATGAAAATATATCAAAAGATGAGTATAATATATTAGAAAATTTTGCAATTAAATATGATGAATTTAAAGAAATTCCATCAATGAGGATTAAATTATATGAATATGTAAATAGTAAAATGAGAGAAGATACAGATAATATTAAATTTGAAGAAAATGAAGATACTTCAGTAAGTCGTCATTCAAAGCCAAAAAATCCTTATAAAAGAGATAAAAGAAATAATTCATATAGTAAAGATTTATCTAATAATTCAAGTAAAAATCAACAAAATTTAAATTATAATTATCCACTTCAATTAACTGAAGAACAACAAAATTATTATAAAAATAATACTAATAAAAATTATAATCATTATAATGATGAATACAATCAAACTTTAAAAAAATGTAAATCAACTAATTTACATCATAAAAAAGGAAATTATAATAATTTTCCTTTAAATGGGAAAAATATAGAAGAAAATACACTTAAATTATATAAAGGAGAAGATAATAAAAATGCAAATGATATTAAATTTAATGATAATAAAAATATTAAATGTGAAAATATAAAACTTCAACAAAAATGGATTTGCCCAAATTGTTCTTCAAAAATATATGAATCAAAATGTAAAAATTGTGATTTAATTTATAATAATTTAAATCAAGATTTAAAACAAAATACAAATTTAAAAAACTCAAAAAGAGAAGAAAGAAAATTAAATAATTCAGAAAAAAGAGAATTTATTAATACAAATGAAGATACATTTGCAAAGAAAAAAAATATATATTCAAAAGTAGAAAATACAAATATAAGGTCTGTATTTAAAAGAATTGGAGTTGAATCAAATGATAGTAAAAATAATAAAGATAATAATAATATGACTGATTTAGAAAATTCAAAATATAAATCAAAAAAATATATAAATATTCCTAATTATAAAAAAAATAATAATTATACTGAACCTGGAATAAAACCTGATATTATTAATCCAAATAAATCAATTAATAATGTTACTGTTGAAAGTGTTAGAAATAGTATTCCAAATAAATATTCAAAAAATTCATATAGGTCCAATGGTAGTTATAGAAATAAAAATGATGATAAAGATAATAATAATTATACTATTATTCCAAATAGAAAAAATAGTTTAATTAATAATGAAAAATCAAGTGATAGAAATGGATATAAACAAAATATTAATAATACATTAAAATATACAAAAAAAAAAGTTTAAATAATTTATAACAACATTTTTTTGTATTTATATAAATAAAATAATTAAATAAAATAAAATTTATATTTAATTCTTTTTTTTTCAAAAAAAAAAAAAAAAATTAAAAAAAAAAAATATAAAATTTAATTATAAGAATTTGCAATAAGAAATTCATTTTTATGCATCTTTCCTTTATATTTATTTCTCATATGTACAATTTGTTCATTTTTTGCAGTATTTTGTTCATTAAGTAAATACAATTTATGAATATCAAACAAATCAACAACACAACAATTATCATCTCTATGAAATTGTTTAATACATTCTCTACAAAAATTAGTATTATGAAAAGAGCAAAAAAAATGTTTTTGTTTCTCACTATGATGTTCACAAATAGCAGTAAAAGAATCATTAGAATTAGGTTCAATATAAGTAGAAATTTTAGGATCATTTTTAACAATTTCACTAAATAAAGGAATATTTAAAGGTAATGTTTCAACACTATCTAAATGTTTTACTAATTTTTTACAAAATGGACATCTAATTCTATTTTTTCTATAATAATTTGATAGACAACTTGTACAATATGTATGACCACAATTTACTAAAATTCGAGGTATTCTATCACCTACATTGTATTTTTTTCTACATACACCACATATGTCTAGTTTTCTTTCGTGGTATGATGAATGAAATTCTATTGGGATGTATTCTGAAGAAGTTTTTGATGTTTGTTTTTCCATTTTTTTAAATATTTTTTGGAATTTTTTATTTTTTATTTTTTAATTTTAATGTTTTTTTAGTTAATTTTCCAAATTAAAATTTTAATTTTATATTTTTTTTTTTAAATTATTAAATTATAAAAAAAGTATAAAAATTTTATTATTTATATAATGTTTTTTTATATATTATAAAAATTAATTATTATTTCATTAAATAATAATATATAAATTATTTCTAGTATAAATTTTATTATATATTACTAATAATTTGTAATTCTATCATTGAAAAAAAACAAAGCATTTATTTTTTTAAAGATATTTATGATATAGAATATGAAGTAATTAAAAAAAATAGAGCTAATATTAATATGATATTTTTTAAAATAATTTTTGATTACAAAAAAAAATATTTATTCTATCATGAAGAAATTATAATATAGATCTTTTAACATAATTGTATGAATTTTTGGTCTATAATACATAATAAAGCTAAAACAATTATTATATAATTAATTTTTTATGGTTATTTTTTCTTTTTTATAAATTTATTTCGAGTTTTTGAAATAAAAAATAAATTAATACAAATTATTCTATATAAGAAATTATTGAATAATTATACATAAATATTTTTGAATTTCTCTATCATTTTAGAAGTATCAAATGAATGTGAAAAATTTGAAATATAATAAAGTTAAATAAAAATATAATTATATTTAATATGAAAAGAAATTGGGGAACTCTTAATTTATAAAAAGTTTACAAATAATAATTTTAATAAACACATATTTTTTATTAATAATTATTTAATTGTTATTTTCTTTTAAATATGAATATTTCATTGTTTTTAACTTCATAGTATAAATATGAAGTTGATTTTGATTTTCAGAAACAACTTTTGTTAAATCATCTAATAAAGTACCAACTCTAATTTTTTCTTTATTTGCTTGTTTTTTAAATTTAGTAAATCTGTCAAAAGGTTTTCCATTATCTTGAATATAATCTTCCATAATTTCATCAGGATTTATTAATTTTAATATATATCTATCAACTAAACTACTTTTACTAAATTTTAATTTTTTGTTTCCTTCTCTTATTTCTTTTATTGATTCTTCCGAATCTAATAAATTTTTTCTTTTTATTTTATGTAAATTTATCATTGTCATTTTATTTTCTTTTGTTTTATAAAAATTATTTTTTAAATTTGAAATTGATGAATTAATACTTTTTGATTTAACTTTACTTAATGTTGAATTTGGCCCTATTTTTTGTATTTCTAAATCCTTAAATAAAGTTTTAGGATTATTACTTAAAAATCCAATATCAAGATTTTCATTAGTTAAATTTTTAATATCAGATTTCTTTAAATATTTATATTTTTTATTGTTTTTTAATATATTATCCATTGATATTGATTTTTTCATTTTATTTGATGACTTTACAATTGGAATAGTATTTATTTTGTTTTTTCCTGAAGAATTAAAAAAAAATTCTATTTTTTCAACATTATTAATATTTTGTAATAAAGTTTTATTAGGATTTAATTTACACATTTTAGCTGGAAATAAACATAATTTTGGTGAAAAAGATAATGTATTTGGATTCAAAAAATATTTATATCTTCTTGTCTTTAAATCATTTGAAAAATTACAATATAATTTCTTTGGTCTAAGGTTTTTTAATGCAATAAAGCTTTTATTAATTTGTTTCTTTAATTTAATATTCATTTAACTATTTTTTTTATTCAAAAAACAAAAGGATAATTAATTATATTAACAATCAAACAAATAAATAAATAAAAAAATAATGTAACATAAATTAATAAAATTAATATAATAATAATTAATTTTAATTTAAAAATCAATAAAAAACAATTTAATAAAAAAAAATTTATATTTCTTCTTCAATATGTTTCAATCTTTCCCATAAAAGCAAATTTTCTTGACTAACATTACTAAAAAATTTTTTATAGTAATCAACATTACTTTTAATAGGAAAAACTCTTTCAAATCCTCCACTAAATCTACTAATTTCACAAATTGCTCTTTCAACTTTTTCTTTAACAAAACTTTGACTTAAATAATCTCCATCAAAACATTTTCCATTAATATGATTATACGGAATAATTCCTAAAATATTTTCTAAATCAGTTAACAATTTAGTTTTAATAATACTATCAACTTTAGTATAACTCATTAAACTTGGAAATGCATTTACTTCAATTAACCAAGGCTTTAAATGATAATCTATTAAAACATCTATTCCAAATAAACCAAATACATTATTATCATAATATCCAGTTAATTCTTCAAAATTAATTTCATAATTTATCATTGATATAATTGTCTTTATTGAAAAATCTTTTATTTCATTCATTATTTTATCAAAATTAAAATTTTCTCTCCAAAATTTTTTTTTTAATGCATGAAGTGTCCAAGTATTTCCTAATTCAGCATCAGGATTATCATTTATTATAAATTTCTTTGATTTATCATTTAATGAAGTATTTGTTAAATGCATAAATAAATTATGTAATGTTTTTAAAGATAATTTATAATTTTCAGTAGCAACTCTAACTAAACCATCATTATATACATAAATTATTAAAGGGTTTACACTTGAAACTAAAACATACATTCTTAAATCATATTTTTTTCCATTTACTAAATTTGGTTTTGATAAATATTTTGTTATAATACATGAACGATATTTTTTTAAGTCTTTTATACTTTTTAATATACGAATTCCTCTTCCTTGATCACCATATGTTGGTTTTATTAACCATAAATTTTTTAATGTTGGTTTGTAATTTTTAAATTTTTCATATACATAATTTTTTTGACGAGGTAAAATATATGTTTTTGGTAAGTAATTAAAGTCTTTTGGAAATTTTGCTTTTAGTTTTAAATAATTTTTATATAAATTATCCTTTTTTGTTATTTGAAAATGTGCAATAAATGCAAAATATTTTTGATATTTAAATATTTTTTTTAAGTAAGTTAATCTTGCATTATAAATAAAATTTGATGAATTTGATTCATTTACTCTAATAACATTATTATAATCTAATGTTTGATGTAAACAATCATATTCTTCTTCTGAATATGTATGTGCTAATACAAAATATTCTTTTTGTTTATTTGTTAATGTTATATTAGTTATATTATATTCTGATAAATTTTGTTTCATTTCTGTTGTCGGTGGATATGAAAAAAAAACGGTTCTATGAGGAATTGTACAATATTTTGATGGATTTAATAATTTAAGTTCTTGTTTATCAATTTTATTTAATTCTGTATGATCTTTTAAAAATTTTTCATATGTATAATCAAAATATTCTGATTTATATTTCATTATTGAATTATATTCACTTTTAAATAAATATTCTTGATATATATTAAATCCCATATAAAATATTTTTTTTGTTGGATGATCATAAAAACATTTAATTAATCCATTATCAGGGTAAAAGTTAGTAATATTCAAGTATTTTTTTTCAAAATAACAATTCTGACCAATTAAAAGACATTCACCATTTATAGTATTTAATACTAAATTACATCCTAAATTATTAATTATATACCAATGACTTTTTTTTAAAATATGTAAAGTAATTTTTGAAATTATAAAATTATGATAATTATCTTCTGACATAATATCAGTTAAATTAATAAATTTATCATAATGAATAGTATGATTCAAAGATAAAGGAATATTTTTTTTTTTAATATAAATACTTGATGTTATTATATAAGCAAGATTTGAAATTTTTTTAGAATGAAATAAAAGATATTTTGATTCATTTTTTGTTTTAAAGCCATAATTATACATACTATTTAAATTAAATCCTAATATATGAATCATATTATGAATCATTTCACCAAGGAAATAATTTTTATCAGTATAATTGTAATTTATTGGTAATCCAATTAATGCAATAATTGGTTTATTTGTTATTTTATCAATTGCACAAATTCCGCTTTTAAAATTTGATATTTCATTATCTAAATATGGATAAATTATTAAATCAGTATTTAATGAGTTTTCTAAATTATTTGATTGTAAAATGTTTATTTTATCACCACATATTTTTTCTTTGTTTGTTGGAATTAAAAATGAATGTGTTGCATTTAATATTTTACTAAATGAATATGCTATTTCTGAAAAAGTTTGTTTTATATTATTCATATTATCATTTGATATTTTTGAAAGTAGTTCTTTTTGATTATCCATTGTTGAATATATAAATGTAATTTTTAATGCTTTTGATTTATTTTTTTCTGATAATGTTGATATTTTGTTTTTATATTCAAAAGGGAAATTTTCTTCAAAACCACATTCACTTTTTATTACAGAAATTTTTAAAAGAATTAATATAATGAAAATATTATATTTCAACACTTTTTTCATATTATTGAAATATAAATAATAATTAATAACGTTTTTATTCACATATATGTAAAAAAATTTAATATTAATTATTTTTTAAATGAAAAGAAATTTAAGATTATTAAAAGAAAAAACTATTCATAAACATTTAATAAGTTCGATATTAACTTTAAATAATGGTACAATCGCCACAACATCATATGATAAAACAATAAAGATTTTTGATATAAATTTAAATTTAATATATTCATTTCAAATAGGGAAGGATCCATTATATTATATTATTCAAGTTGATTT
>JAEEGK010014671.1_pt1 | contig 17473 bp, 13 predicted proteins | sample 8958771 | NCBI WGS metagenome assembly JAEEGK01 (sample SAMN16246547, study PRJNA631951) | gut metagenome | biome: gut microbiome; feature: rumen; material: SC-attached | host: Bos | place: Iran: Karaj | collected 2018-10
TTAATTAAAGTTGCTCTTATATATTTAGGAGAAGAATTATCTCTTTCAATTACTTTTTATATTGAATTTGAATATGGAGGAATTTTTCCTATATATGTTGTAAATTCTATTGTTTTATTATTATTTATATATTTTTCATTTTATATAAATAATTTATATTAAATAAATAATAATAATAACATGAATTTATTAAAAATAATCATTTATACTTTTTATATTTTTACAGAAATTTTATCTCAAACAAACACAAGCAACAACAATAATCAAACCAATTCTTCTTCAATATGTCAATTAACAATATCCAAAACTAAAGATGATTCAATAAAAGGAATAAATAATTTATATTTATCAGATGGAACAATATCAAAAGAATATTCATTAAATAATGACCAAACACATATAACTCCAGAAAATATAAACGAAGAAACATTATATTTTACAGAAAAAAAAGATTCTCAATATAAAATTGGAATATCAATTCAATCTTCAAAAGAAGATGTTTCTTTACCTTCATTTATTTCAGAAGAAATTTTAAATCCACCTGACAGTAATTTACTTACGAATAGTTTAAAAATTAGTTATAATTGCAATAAAATTAAAAAAGATTCAGTTGATATAACAGTAAAAATAAATCCAACAGGTTGCAATCCATTTCAATTACAATGGAGAAAAAATTGTAAAGGAGATGAATTTGATAAAACACCTAAAGTAAGTTTGAAAATGAAAAAAAGTAATATAGTTGATTATATAATAAATAACGGTGAAATAAATTATAATAATAATTTATTAAATAAAGAATTTAGTCAATCAAATTTAATTAATGAGAATAGATTAATTTTTTCTATTTCAAAAATGAATGATTTTAATTATAAAATAAAACAAATTTCAATTAATAATATTGATAATTATAATAATAAATTAATTAATGTGTTTATTGATGGAATGATTGCTATTGTTGGAGGAGAATTAAATAATGTTGGTTCAGAATTTGCAATAAATTTTAATTGTTTATATAATAAAAATATGACTAATGATTATTATAGTAATTTTAAAGTTGAAATTAATTTTGATAATAATCAAAATTTAATTTTTTATTTAAGTAAAATTTGTAAAATTCCAAGAATAAGATTAATCATTAGATTTTTATATTTTTTTTATTGGATATTTTTACTTATTTTAATTACGTTTTTATTTTTAATCATAACATTATTTTATTCTACAAAAGGAGAAGATTTTAATTTTAAAGAATTTTTAATAAAATTTAAAGAAAAAATATTAGATAATATATTTATAATGAATTTGGATTTTGTTGATAGTTATAAATATAATAATAAAGAAACTAATAATAATAATAATAATAATAATAGCAATAATAATTTAAAACAAAGTCAAATGGGTTATGATGATGATGAAGAAGAAGTATTAAATATTAAATTTAGTATTGAAAAAAATGAAGAAAATAATAATAATAATACAACGCCATTTAATAATGATAATAATATTGAAATTTCAAATACTAAAGATTATGGTGGAATATAAATTAATAAATTATAATAATTAAATAAAATTTATAAATAATTATTAAATTAAAAATTATAAATATAATTTTTATAATATTTCTTAATTAATTTTATATTATGAATTCAAATAAAATAAATAAAAATTACAATATAACGAAAAATAATTTAAAACAAACATTTAGATTTAAAAATATTAACATATCTTCAAGTATGGATTTAAGTTCAGTAAAATTTAAAAATAATTTAAAAATGAATAATATTTTACCTTTAACAAAAAGAAACAAAGAAAGTAATATTTTAAATTTATTTAATTATAATTCAAATAATACATCATTAAAAGGAGGAAATGAAATTAATAAAGAATTAAATAAAGAAAATTTAAATATAATTATGTCCGAAAAAAATATTAAAATTTATTTAAAAGATAATTCAAAAAATTTTTTTTCGAAAGGTCATATAAAAAAAGAAATTAATTTATCTCCTTTACAAACTCAATTTAATAATAATTTTAATAATGAAAAAAGGTTAATTTTTCATAGTAATCTTTTAAGTAAAGAAAATTCACCAAAAAATAGTATTGATAATTACAATTCAAATTTATTTAAAAATAGAATAAATAAGAAAAAAACAAAGAAAATTTTTATAAATAGTGAAAAAATCTCTGATATTAAATTAAATGATGATTATTTTATAAATAAAATAAATATTGATTGTCCTGAAGAAGAACATTTTCTTCATATTAAAATAAATCAAAAATTAAATTCATTTCATAAAAATTTTTAATAAAAATTTAAATTATATTATTGTGTTATATAAATAGTATTTTAATTATTTATTTATTAATATTTATTTAATTTAAAATAATTTCAATGAAAATTAAAATTCGATTAAGACCAATAAGTGCTCAAAAATATTTAGAAATTAATGAAAAAAAATACAATAACCAAATTTTATCTAATTTAAATACTTTAAATAATTCGTTTAATATTCAAAAAAATTGTGCTAATAATATTAGTAATTTAATTTCTTTAAATAAATTAAATTATAAACATCCATTAAAACATAATTTTATTAAAGATGAAAAAAATTATTATTTTGATATTAATAATAAAATAATGAATATTGCTCAAATAATTGAAAAAAAAAATTATAGTAGTAATAATATAAATAATACAGAAAATAATAATAATCATCATCATCATAATCATCATAATCATAATCATAATAATAATAATCATAATCATAATCATAATCATAAATTAAAAAATTTATTACCTCCAATAAATTTAAAAAAAATAAATGTAAAAGAACAAATTAATAATACATTACAAACTATAGATTCATCAAATAATTTATCTCTTAAATTAAATAATTTAGATGAAAAAGAATATTTAATAAATTTAATTCATGATTTAAATAATGATATTTCATGTACTTTAAAAAATACTAATAATAAAAAAAATGAAAAATTTCATCATTTAAAAACAATATATAAATATATTAATGATGCTGAAACATCTATTAAATTTCATTATTTTTTACCAGATTTTATTGATAAAAATAAATTTATTGATAATCCAGAATATAAATTTATAAAAATTAAAAATAAATCATTTCAAATTTGTAAAATGTTTACTAAAATTTTAAATATAATCATAAAATATTTTTATATAGTTTATAATAATGATAAATTAACTAATTACAAATATATTCACCAATATTTTTTGAAAATTAAGGAATTATATAATACATATAAAAAGGAATTAGATGATATTATTGAAAATTATGCTAATATTACTAATAATCTAATTATTGATTATAAAGTTTATAAACATTATATTAATGATTTATGTGAATTTGCAGATTTAAATATTAATAATGAAAAAGAATTTAAATTAAATTTAGAAAATTATGATAAACGTTTCGAATATTTAAAGATATAATAATCATAAATTATTGTATCATAATTTTAATTCACTTATTAATTTTTTTAATTTATATTATATTTATATATAGATTATATATTAAAAATTAATTATATTTTTAAATTGTTATATAATTAGAATTATAAAAGAATTATTTAAACAAATTGTTTATATTTTTAAATCTATAAAAAAATTTATATTAATTTATATTATTCAAAAATTAAAAATTTTTTTATATCATATAAATAAATATTATTCAAAATTTTTTCCATCTTTAAATTCTCCCATTATTTTATCTCCATTTTTCATATATAAAATACCTTTTCCATTTTCTAAATCATTTTTAAATTCTCCTTCATATATATCTCCATTAGAATATATCATTTTTCCTTTTCCTTCTCTTACATCATTAAATTCTCCTTCATATTTATCTCCTTCTTTATATATAAATATACCATATCCCATTCTTTTATCATCTTTCCAATCTCCATTATATTCATTTCCTGTATTAAAATATTTCATAATTCCTTTTCCTTCTCTTTTATTTTTTTTCCAGTCTCCTTCATATATATCTCCATTAGAATATAAATATGTTCCTTTTCCATTAAATTTATTATTTTTAAAATTACCTTTATATATATCACCATTATTAAGACTAAGTATTCCATAACCATTAAATTTATTATATAAAAATTGACCTTCATATTTATTTTGTTCTTTAGAATATGAAATTCCTTTTCCTATTTTTTGATCCATAAAATATTCACCTTCATATTTATTTCCATTTTTATAATAATATTTTCCAAAACCATGTTTATTTCCATTTAAAAATTCTCCATTATATACATCACCATTTTTATATTCAATTTTACCATAACCAATATTATTTATAAATTCACCTTCAAAAATATTTCCATTTATATAATAAAATTTCCCTTTCCCATTTTTTAATCCTTCTTTAAATTCACCTTCAAATTTTGTTTCATCAAAATAAATTTCTTCTCCTAAACCTTCAGCTAAATTATCTTCAAATAATCCTTTATATAAAATATTATTTTTTTTATTATAAAAAAAGCCTCTTCCATGAAATTTATTTGAATTTTTTGAAATTTCTCCATAATAAATGAATTTTTTATTTTCAATTTTTTTAATATAAATTTCTTCATTTGGTGTGAAATTATATTTTTTACATAAATCATTAAAATCATTTTCTGAAAAATTAATTAAATTTTCTTTAAAAAAAGGATGATTTAAATAATCAATAAAATTTAATCTATTATTTGGATTTTTGTCTAATAAAGAAAATAATAAATTTTTTAAATTTTGATTTTCAATTTCATATTTTAAATTAATTTCATGATTTATAATTTCTTCTTTATTATTAAAAGGATATTCTTTAAATAATAAATAATAAATTATTATTCCTAAACTATAAATAAATTCTTTTTTTTCATCTTTTGAATATTGTTCATCAAATTTTTCAGGTGGAGCATAATAAAAATATTCATTATTATTATCATTAATATTAATATCTTTATTAAAACCAAAATTTCCAAGTTTAATATTAAATTCATTTTTATTAAATTCATCTTTAAATTTTATAAAAAAATGAGAAAGATTCAAATATGAAAAACATGAAATATTAAAATCAATAAATTTTTGAATAATAGTATTTATTTGAAGTAAAATTTTTCTTATAATTTCTATAGAAAAAGTTATATCTATTTTATTATAATAATTTAATAAATTATCATCACATAATTCTAATATTAAATAATAATAATTTTCATCTTCAAAATCTTCTTTGTAATGATTAGAAAAATTACAATATAACATATCTAAATAAAATTTTTCTTTTTTTCTTTTTTTATTAAAATCTTCTACTAAATTTTTTTCTATAACTTTAATTGCACATGTTAAACCATTATTTTTATTAATTCCTTCATAAATTGAACCAAAAGAACCTTTTGAAATTTCTTTTTTTATTAAATATTTTTCTTTAATAACTTTATTTATCATTGAATAATAATATTTGTTTTATAATAATAAGTTATTTATTTATATTTAATTATTTATAAATTATAATATAAATAAATAAAAATTAATTTAAAAAATTGTTTTTACATTTTGAATTTTTGTATTGATTAATTGAATTTATTTTACAATTTATTTCATAAAATTCTGTTTGATTAAAATCATTTATAAAAGTATGATAAATTTCAGAATTTTTTTTTAGTAAAGCAGGTTGAAAATTATTGTTTATTTTTTTAGGAATAATTATATTAAAATCATAACATTTATTTTCTTCAAATTTTTTTATATTATCGAAATATAATTCTTTACTAATTTTTGCTTGCATAAATTTATCACAAATATTTTTTTCATTTTGAAGATTAAAATTATTACTGTTGTAATAAAAATAATTACTAAAATATTTTTCTTTTAAATTTCTTATTTTATAATTAAAATTAATGTTAATATTATAAAAAATACAAATTAAAATACAAAATATTGTTAAAAGTGAAAAACTTAATTTAGAATTAATAAAATTATTATTATTATTATTATTTATTTTATTGTTATTATCTTCAATAATATATTTATTATTGTTGTTTATAATTAATTTTTTTTTACAATTTTCACATAAATTGGATGATAAATTATTTATTATTTCATCTTTTTTTATTATTTCATCTGTTAAATTTTTTATTTTATTTTTAAAATAATCATTTTCTCTTTTCAATGAATATAATATAAATTTTTGTTCATCTCTACTTTTTTGTGCTGAAATTCTATTTTTAATTTTTCTAATTTCTTCTTTTTCTTTTTTAGATAAATTTTCTGTTTTTTTAATTATTTTATCATCAATAATTACATAATTTTTATTTTCTTCTAAATTTCTATTTGTTTTTTTCTTTAATAAATTTTTGAATCTTTCTTTTTTTTCTTTTAATTTATCAATAATTTTTTTTTCTTTATTTATATAAAATATTTTTTTATTTTCTTTATTAATAGATTGAGATTTTGTGTCTAATAAAATAAAAGAAGAATTATTTTTTTCTTTTTCATTCAAATTCAATAAAATATTTTCTTTATTATTATCAATAAAAGAATTATTAGAACTAGATAATATTAAATCATTATTTATAAAAGATTTTAAATAAAAATCATTATTTATAATTTCATCTTCAAAAATTTTTTCATCAACAAAAATTTTTTCTTCTTCAAACATAAAATATATTAAAAATAATTTATTATAAATTAAATATAATTTATTTTATATTACACTTATAAATATAAATATAAATATTAAATAAGAAGATTAAATAAGAAGATTAAAAATAATAATATGTCTAATTTATTAAACTATTTTTGTTTAAACTTTTATTATTTACATTTTCATAATCAATTCCTTCATTTAATTCATATGCTCTAACTCTTCTATTTTTTTTATTATAATAAAAATAAATAAAAATGGCTTCTCCAATAATAAATAATAATAAGCATATAACAAAAAATGTTTTTAATTTTTTTCCTTTTTTAGTTCCTTCAACTTGAATTTTATCATTATAAAATCCAATAATTTTTTTATCCAAATCAAATACTAATATATATTTTTTAAAAAAATATTGTCCTAAAATCCAATGAGATTCAAGTTTTGGATTTTGAAAAGTTTGAAAAGCTATTTTAAAATATATTTTATTATTTTCAATCAAAAATAAATCATCTTTTTTAAATTCAAAAGAAAAATTTGAATCTTTTAAAACAAAAAATAAATTTGGAAAATTTTTTATTGAAAAATTATCTTTATTACAATAATAAAAAGTTAAATTATTTTTTATTTCTTCAAAACAAATATTTTTATTTATAGAATCATTAAAGTAAGTTTTTAAAATATGATTTTTGCTTTCTGAAGGAGCAATAATTAATCCTTTTTCATATTCAATTGATGCTTTTTTAATAGAAAAATGAAAATCTCCAAATTTTATTTCATCAAAATCAATTATCCAATCTACTAAATTATTCATTTTTCCACTTCGAATATAAATAAATTGATTTTTATTATATTTTTTACTATTGTATTCATGCGGATAATCTCCTAAAACAAAATTTCCTTTTTCTTCATCATTAAATTCTAAAAAAAATGAATAATAATTTAATAATTTATTCGATTTTAATTGATATATAAAATGTTTTTCTTTAGTTAAAGGATTTATATCTATTAATTTTAATCCTATTTTTCCACTTTCAATATAATTTAATTTATTTGATAATAAAAAGTTCAATCTTATTTTTTTATTATTTGGTAATTTAAAATTATCTGAACCTTTTATAGCTGTAATAAAATCTTGATTTTCCATAATAAATTCATCTCCTTCTGGTATAAAAGTTTGGGACTCTTTTTCATTAAATTTTTTAATATTATCAGAGTTTAACGAACCTGTAATTAAGAAAAAAAATTTTCTTGTTTTTAAAATACATGGAATTGTTTGAATTGGTTCTCCTATTTCTAAATTTATTTGTAATTCATTATGAATTAAATTTAAAATCGGGTTTGAATCAATATTATTTTTATTTGTAAAAAATGAATATTTTAAAATTTGCGAAGAAGAAAAATTATATAAATTAAATAAAAGTAAAAAAATTATCATTTTTATAAAAATAATTTTATTAATTTAATTAAAATAAATAAATTTTATTATTTTTATTATTAAAATTATTATTTATTTCATCTAATATTTATTATAAAAATTACATTTTAATTTATGAAAATCCAAAAACAGGATTAAATCTACAACAAGATGGACCTTTTTCCATATATTCTTCTCTTGTATGAATTATTTTTTTAAAATTATCAGTAGATGAAAATACACTTCCTCCTAACCAAACAACATGTTTTGTAGCTAATAAATTAGTAACATTAACATTAATTTCTTTTGGTTTAATGTCACTTTCTTTAAATTTAGCTAATCTATTATCAACTCTTGCTTGAAGAGTATTTTTTAATCTTTTATCTAAATTCTTAAATTGTGTTGAACCACCACTAAATATAATATTTGAATATAATTTTCTTCTATAATCTATTGGACATTGTTGAATAGTTAGATCAATTGTTTCATCTAATCCTGATTTATAATTTTTATCTATAATTTCAGGAGAAAAGAAACTTTCTGGTCCTAAAAATATTTCATAACCTACATCAAATTGATATGGTTGATTTGTTATTTTTCCTTTTCCTTTGCAAGTTTTAAAAGAATTAGATTGTTTAAATTCATCTTTATTACTAGTTTCTTCTTTTTTATCAAATTTTTGAATTTCAGATAAAATATCATTTTCTGCTATATAACCATGTTTTTCTTTTAATTCCATAGTTGCATAATACAAATCTTCAGTGGGTATTTTTTCTCCTCTGTCTCTTATCATTTGTTCCATAAATTTTGTAATTTTTCTTCCTGCAATAGGTATATGTTTTATATTACTACCTAAAACATATCCATCACATATAGGAACCACATGTGTCACACCATCTCCACTATCAACAACAATACCATTCAAAGTACTAAGTGCATCATATTGCTCTTTATTAATACTATCTCTGTCATCTTCAAGAGAATTTTTACATCCCATTAAAGCAAAAACTGCTTGAACACCTATATATAATCCAGGAACATTAAATGTTTCAAAAAATATTTCGGCTATATTTTCTCTGTTTTCAGGGGGGTTCATTGGTGGCTCAGTTAATACAAAATAATGTTCTTGAGGGTCACATTTTAAATAATTATATATTGATTGGTGCCAAAATTTCTCCATTAAATCCCATTCTTCTATTATTCCATTTTGCATAGGATATGTTAATTTATGTTTTTGACTCTCTTTTGCTATTCTTATACCCTCATTTCCTATATAAAAATTATATTCATCATTTTTTGTTGATACACTTAAAGTAGACTTCTTTTCTAAATCTGCAATACAAGTAGGAATAACAAAATCAGGATCTAAATTTCCAGCATACCCCATTTTAGTAAACCCCGTTCCATTATCTATAACAACTGCGTTTTTATCTGCCATATATTTTAATAATAATCAATTTTAATTAAAGATTTATTTAATTTTATTAATTTTTAAAAAATAAATTAAAATGAAAATATTTTTATTAATTTTGATAATTATATATAACATTATTAATTGTGGATTAGTTGAGATGCCTAAAGGAGAGGAATATGAATATAACCCTGATGTAGAATATCAAATAGAATTAACAGGGGGAGACGCAGGATGTTATAAATATCATGTTACAGGTGCAACAAGTGAGCCCATGTGTACTCAATATGAATTAAGTGACCCTAATTTTAGATGTTGCTATATTTTTATTAAAAAAGATAGCTATGTTAATGGGTTTTGTATGCCTATTGCATATAATGCTCATGCTATCGGAGATGTTAAAAGTTCTTTTCATAATTCAGATGAAATAGAAATTTTATGTAATGTAAATAATTTGTCTAAAAATTTATTAATATATTTTATATTTTTTATTATTTTATTATAAGTTTTAAATTTATAAATATAAATAATAAAAATGCATTTTGATGAATTAATAAATCAATGTATAATATGTTTAAAAACATATAATCCTTCAATTGAAGGTCCGGATAGTTTTGTATCAAAATATTTAAAAAAAATAACTAAAGATAGTAATGAAAGAATGTTTATAAAACAAGTATTTTATGGAGTTTTAAGATATAAAGATTTTTTAAAGATTTTTTGTGAAAATTTATTTAATAGCAATCCATCTTCAACTGAAAGAAAAGATGAATATTTATATTCAATTTTTGCATATTTAACTATTTTTAGATTAGATGAATTACCTTTAGATGATTATAAACAATTTGTTCTTTTTCAAGATGCAGTTAAAATGAATGAATTTTTAACATTTATTTTCGATGAAGATGTTCTTAAAAATAAATTAAGAGAACCTTGGATTAAAATATATGATTTTAATTACATTGATGAAACTATAATAAATGGACTTTTAAAAACAAAAAATAACATTCAAGATTTAATTGATTTTATATTAAACAAAGCAAAAATTGGAAATGTTTCTTCAACAAAAGAAGGTTCGCTTCAAAATAAAGAAAATGAAGAGAATATTAATGAAGAGATTGAAAGTGAAAAAATAATAGAAGAAAATAAAAAATCGAAAACTTTTTATAATAAAAATAGGAAACCTTTAATTCCTCAACCTTTTAATTTAAGTGAAAGTAAACCAAGAAAATTTCAAGAACCAATTCAAATGAATAATAAATATGTTACTAAACCAATTCCTTTAAAAAATTATAAAAAAACATCTTTAAATGATTTAAATTTAAAACATCAAAAACAATTAGAAGAGATTAAAAAAGAAACATTAATAAAATATGGAAAATACAAACCATTTGAATTTGAAAGTGAAAAAAGACCAAAAAATTTTGAAAAAATTAAAGAAGAAGTTGAAAAAAAAGAAAAAAGTGAATTACAATTTAATAATAAATATCAAAATCCTTTAAAAGATTTTAGTAAATTTCCAGCAGATGTTAAATATAATGAAGCCGCAATAATTAGAGAAGAATATTTAATTGAAAAGAAAAAAAAAGAAGAAGAAAATGAATTAAATAAAAGATTAATAGAAAAAAAAGATGCTAAAGAATTTAATCGATGGGTCGCAGAAAATAAAATAAAAGATGAAATTGAAAATATGGAAAAAGTTCAAAAAAGAAAAATTGAATTAGAATTAAATAGAGAAATTGCATCAAATTATTTTAATAATAAAGTAAAAAAAAATAAAATAATTTATGCATTACAAAAAAACGAAGAAAAATTACATAATAAAAAAATATTAGAAGAAAAAAAGAAAGAAATCGAAGAAAAAAAATTAATCGTAGACGAAACAAAAAAAGACAAATATAAAATAATAGAAGTTAAAAATAAAGTTTTAAAACAAAATAAAGATAAATATAAAAATCAAAAAAAAGAATATTATGAATTAAATGCATATAATAAAATGGAAAAAGAAATTGAATTAAAAAGAAGAGATGACATTATTAGACAAATTCGAGAATTAGAAAAATTACCTTTAAAAAGAACAACAGGATTTGACCCAACTGAAACTCAAGGAATTGGATTATTAGAAGAAATGAGTTTAGTTGAATTAAAAGAAAGATTAGAAATTCAAAAAAAAATGAGATTAGATTTTATTAATTCAAAAAAAGAAGAAAACAAATTAAAACAAGAAGAAAGAACTGAAAATTTAATGAATAAAGCTAAAATTATTTCTGAAAATAGAGATAAATTAAGAAATTTAAAAGAAATTGAAAGAAAAAAGAAAAAAGATGAAATTATAGAAAAAAATGAAATGTTAAAAAAAATTAGAGAAAAAAGTTTATTTGAATTGGAAAATAAAATATTAGAAAAAAAAAATCAATTAAGAAAAGAAGATGAAATGTTCCAAAAAAAAATAAGAGAAATTGCTTTACAAAGACAATTTTTACAATTAGGACATGCAGCTGTAGAAGAAAAGAAATTTAAACAAATTGAAGATGGTTTAGAAAGAAAAATAAATAATCAACAAAATCAAAATTTAATAGATCAAGAATTAAAAGAAACTGTTAATTATAATGATATTAAATTAAGATATTTATCAGCTAAAAAAGAAATGAAAAAAGAAAAAGATATGTTATATAACTATTTAAATGATTTTAATAATGCTAAAGATTTAAATGATTTAGTCTTTGATGAAGATAAAATATATAAAAAAGCAGTTCATGATAAAGAAAGATATTTATATAAAAAAGGTTTAGATAAAAGAATTGAAAAAAATAAATTCAGTAACAAATTCCAACAAAAAAATTTTAATAAAACAGATATTAATTTTGCTAAAAATAATATTTTAATTAATCAAAATAATGAAAATCAAAATAATATTAATAATGAAGATAATAAAACTAATATTATCACAAATCAACAAAGTGATAATGAAGAAGAAAATCCAATTAAAAGTAAATTAAATAAAGAAGCTAATTTAATTCCATCATAAATTAATAAATTTTTTTATTTTATAAAATATTAATATAAATTAATTTAAAACCATAAAATAAAAATATTTTATAAGTTTTATTTATAATTTCATATTAAAAATATATTAAGAACTTGACGCTAGATGATTATTTTTTAAATAAATTTTCATATATTAGCAAGTTCAATATAAATTAAATGTGGTGTAATTATCTAAATTAAAAAATAATTTTAATTAAGATAGTCGAACCACAAACAAATTAATTATTAATATCAGCAAATCTTTCAATTGAATATTTATGATTAACAATACTTAAAATTGGTGTTCCAGGAATTTTTCTTAATCTTGTTTTTAATTGTCTATCACAAGTTGCAACAATAAAACATTTATGTTGATTACAAATATTTACTAAACAATCATCAGCATAATTTCCTTTATGATCACAAATAAATCTTTTAAATCTTGGATCTTTAATAATTCTTAAAGCTAATCTATATTTTGTTCCAAATTTTTCTAATTCACTTAAAACACAATCTGTTATTATTGGAATACATTTTGCTAATAAACAATTCATCATTCCATTAAATATATCTATTTTCTTTTGAATTGATAAGTTTATAAAATTTGTATCTATTAATATTTGATAAGGAGGAACAATAGCTGTATTATATGAAAAATATAAATGAACTGGATTTTGTTCTATTTCTTTTATATCAAATTCTTTTGAAATTATATTATCATTTTTATTCTTTAATTCTAATTGTTTATATTTTTCTTGATTTTGTTTAATTCGTTTATCTTTTGGATTTAATGTTCTTTTTATTTTTGCAAATTTTTTTGTTTTGTTTGATTTTCCCATAAAGAAAAATAAATAAAAATATTTTAAATGATAAAAAATTAAATATAATAACTATTATATATTAAATATATTAAATTTAATAATATTATTATTGATATATCTGAAAAAACAGAAATAAAAAAATTAAATATTTCAAAAATTTTATCTAAAAATTTAAATTTAAATAAAAATTCATTAGACATTATAAATGATGTATTATTATTTTCTTCATTTTGATTAAAATAATTAATTTGATGAACATTTCTTATTTTTCTATTTAAAATTAAATTTAAAAAAAATGAACTAATTTCAATAAAAATAAATAATATTATAAAATTATATAAAACTATTATTTTTAAATAACATTGTAAAAATGATAAAACTATTAGAATTAATTGTTTAAAAAATGTTATTTTTAATTTAAAAGATTTTAAGTATTCTATATTTTCATATTTTTCTAAATAATTTATTTTATTATAATTATTATTATTATTATTGTTATTTTTATTATTATTATTGTTATATGAATAATTATTATAATTATTATTATTTGACAAATTATTATTATTGGGAATAAAATTATTTTTATTTATATTATTTTTTTCAATTTTTTCTAAAAATTTATTTTTTCTATTTTGTCTAGTAATTTCATTTTCAATCATAAATTAAATAATTTAAATATAATTTAATAATTAAAATCTATAATTGTAAAAAAATATTTTTATCTTTAATTATTGAAAAAAATAATATGAAATTAAAATTTATCCTAAAAAATATTAATTTATTTATTTTTTATTTTATTATTTTATTATTTATTCTTTGGAATTATATTTTTAATTAATTATATAAATATAAAAAATATATGTTATTTAATATTTAAATTAAAAATATAAATATTAAATATTATAATAATATTTCATTATAATTCAATTATTGGTTTTATTTAATTTTAAAAATAAAAAAAATTTTAATTAAAAATTTGTTTTAAATAAAAATTAAATAAAATTAAAATTATCATAATTTAATCTTCATATTCTAAAAAAAATATTAAAGATTAACATTTTCTCCTTCCTTATGGAAAACGTGATATTCAAATTGTAAAGTTTCTAAATTCAATTCATGAATATTATTCAAAAAGTCAAATATAATATATTTTCCTTGACTATAAACAGGACTCATAATGAAATTACTTGTTCTAACTAAATCAGCAAATTGATAAAATTTCTTTTCATAAAATTCATAAATATATGCTTCTTTATATTCCTTATTATTTCTTTCTCCTCCAAATATTAACATTCTATCAAAATCTAAAGTAATAACACCCATTCTATTTTTTTTAATATCAACTTCTTCACAATCTTTTTCAGTTGATTTTAATTCAAGTAATTCCCATCCTTTATCTTCATTATTATAATCTAACTTTTCAAATGTATCTACATTTCTAAATCCATCATAACCACTAAAAGCATATAAATATCTTTGATTATGAATAGCTAAGGCGGCATTTTGACGATTATAATTTAATTCCGGAATTTCTATCCATTTATCATTGAAAATGTCATATTTTTCACATTTCTTAATCATTTCTAATTTATCTACACCTGAAATAGCATATATAAAATCATTAAAGTATATCAATGAATGAGCACGACGTTTATATATCATATCTTGTTTATGATATACTTTTGCACTGAAACCTTCATCTGTTTCACCAATTTGACGGAATTTAAACATATAAGTACTGTTGAGAGATTCAATATAATCTTTTTCACCTCCAGTTAAAATTAATTTGTTTCCAGAAATTTCTATCCATCTTGCATAACATGGAATTACAAAATCATTTACATATGTAACCTTTGTGATTTTATTACTATCTATAAGATATACAATAAATTCTTTATTGTTCATTACAACAGTAAATGCATATTTACTTTGATATTTAGTATAATTTTGATAGAAATTATTAATTTTTTCAGTTATATATTCTCTGAATGTTTTACATTGATCAATAAGTGCATTACTATCATTGAATACAATGGTATTTGTATCAATGAAACTTTGCTTTATTCTTGTAAATTCTTGTTTTTGGAAAATATTGACATCATTGCATTCATCAGCTAAGTCACTTGATACATTTGTATCTAATAAATCTCTACAAAATTCAAAAGGTTGTTGACCTTTCATTTTTTTAAGTTCAGCGGTAATTCTTCTATCAATATCATCTGATTTTTTAATCATATCTTTTATTTTTTCTATATTTTGAGTAATATTTTTTTCATAGTTTTCTTTTAACAAATTCATTCTTTGTAAAGTATCTTCTCTTCTTTTATTGATTAATTCTTCGATATTGTCATATATTTTATTAACTAATTTAATATTCATATCAAAAGGATTGTTGGCTAAGAAATATTCATATTTTTCTTCCATAAATTTAACTTCTTCAGCAAATTCATCTCTCATTCCTTTTATTGCTTTTTGATTTGCTTCGTTTGTATTTTTCATTTCTTCATACATATTTTCAATTAAGTCAGCCCAATCTTGTTTATGATCTTTTGCATAACATTTTGTACAAGTAAATTTACGACAATCATAGCATAACCATATATGTTGTTCCTTTGGGTTTAAATGTTTTTTACAATTTTCATTAAAATCTTGAACTGGGTCAATTTTTTCATCGTCCTTTTTTGATGATTTCATTTTTATGTATAATTATTATATTTATTAAAGGATATATATATTTTTTATATATATTTAATTTAAATTTTATAAAAAATAATGAAAATAATATTTATTTAAATTAAATTTAATTTATTTTAATTTTCATTAATAATAAATTTAATTAAATTGAAATTTATACTATTTATAATATTATATTCATAAAAAAAAATATAAATTTATTTTATGACTTCAAATAAAATTGAGCATTAAAAATTATCTATAATATATTATTTCTTTTTTAATTTTATTTAAAATTAAAAATTTTTTTAAATTTGAACTTTGCTTTATCATAATTCATTTTCATAAAATAGTTTATATTAAACATAAATTAAACTAAACTAATTTTATCATTTATTTAATTTTCACAAATTTTTTCATAAATATATATAATTAATTAATAAATAATATTTAAAATAAAAAAAAAATATATAGTAAAAAATCCGACTTCCCGGATTTGAACCAGGGACCCCTTGATTTCTATGTAACCTCTACAGTCAAATGCTCTTCCAGCTGAGCTAAAGTCGGATTCTGTATATTTTATAAAAATTAAACTAGTTAAAAAGAATATTATAAATAGTTATATTTAAATAATTTTAATTATTTAAATTATTTATATGTTGTTAAAATAATATTTTTATTAATATATATTATTTAGATATATATATTAAAAATTATCAATTATAATTTAAATAAATTTATTTTAAAGTTTTCTTATCTATATTAAATATTTAAAATAATAAATTAACAACAACTTTTTTTCTTTATAATTACTATATTATTAGTATTTGAATTTAAATCAATATTAGGTTCTACTTTTTTATTTTTAATATCTTTTTCAAAATCTTTAACAATAATTTCAAATAATGATTGAAATATTTCATTTACATTTTCTCCAGTTTTTGCACTGGTTTCAAAAAATAAAAAATCATTTTCCTCAGCTAATTTTTTTCCTTCTTCTTCAGAAATAATTCTTTCATTTTCCAAATCTTTTTTATTTCCTACTAACACAATTGGTATTTTTGTTTGAAAAGATTCATTAATTTCTTTAATCCATTTATTTTTAATATTTTCAAAAGTTTCATTCTTATCTATTTCATAAACTAATATTAATCCTAAACATTGTTTAAATATATTTAATGCTAAACTATGATATTTTTCTTGTCCTGCTGTATCTATAATTTTTAATTTATATATTTTATTGTTTGAACTTTTTAATTTTTTTATATTATCAACAATTCCAATTGTTGAAGTAATACTTTCCTGAAAACCAACTTCGGTGTAAACATTGATTAAACTAGTTTTTCCTGTTTGTGTATCACCTATAATCCCAATTTTTAAAATTGACATATATAAATAAATAAATAAATAATTTTAATTATTTATTATATTTATTTATTTTACAAAAAACATAATTTAAATCTCA
>JAEEGK010014672.1_pt1 | contig 17473 bp, 7 predicted proteins | sample 8958771 | NCBI WGS metagenome assembly JAEEGK01 (sample SAMN16246547, study PRJNA631951) | gut metagenome | biome: gut microbiome; feature: rumen; material: SC-attached | host: Bos | place: Iran: Karaj | collected 2018-10
CCAATCCCCAATCCCCAATTGAAATTTTTATTTTTATATATTATTGTTAATAATTTTGAACTTTTATTATCAAAATATAAAATATTTGAAGTATTTTTTTTTAAAACTTTTTCATTTTTTAATAATATTGGATTTAAAATAAAATCATTATATTTATTATCAATCAATTTAAATTCATTTAAATCTAAAATTTGTAAATTTCTATGATTTATTAAATATAAATAATTTAAATTTGAATCATAAATATATTTTTCAATCATTTGATTAATATTTAAAATACTAATTGTATCACTTTGTCTAAAATCCCATAATTTAACACATTTATCTTTAACAGTAATCAATTCATTTTGCTTGATAAAAAAATAATCTTTTATTAATTCATTAATTTTTAAAATTTGACTATTTTTTTTATTATTAAAATCATTAATATAAATATTATTATCTTGATAATATCCAAATTTATTTCTATTTCCCCATTTTACAAAATTTTGAGCATATTTATATGAATAATTATTTTGATAAGTGAATTTATTTAAATCCCAAATTTTTATTTCTTTCTCTGAAGAAGAAAGAAATATATTATCTAATTCAGGATTAAAAGAACTACAAATAACTGATGATTCATGTGCTTTAATAGTACTTTTTATTTCAGCATTACTTTTTTTTGATTCAGGAATTTCCCACAAATTTATTTCCCCATTAGATAATGAAGATAATAATAATCTTCAATATTTTGGATGTAATTCAATATCATTGACTGTTTCGTCATTTTTTATTTCATATTCATATTTTATATTAAATGTTTCATTTTCATTTTCCATTGTATAAAGATTGAAGATACGTGAAATATTATGATATTTTTCTATTATATATTTTGAATTTGATTTAAAAAAACAAATATTTTTTCCACTATTTATTATTTGTTTCTTTAATTCTATTGTATCCATTATATCACTTTGATTAGCACCCATTTATATTTTTTTATAAAAGATAAAAAATAATTTATAATTTATTAATTTAATTAAATTAAAACTTAATATTAAATGATTTTAATAAAAAATTATAAAACCTGGGATTGGAGATTGGGCCCAATCCACAATTCCCAATTTATAATTCATTTGATTTAAATGTTCCTAGTGAAGATAGTATTGATATTTCAAATACTACAAATTCAACAAATGATATTTCAATATTAACAAAATATTTTTTAAAATTTCAAATGTTTAATGAATTTTTAATTGGAGGATCACTTAAATTTTTAATAATAAAAAAAACAGAAAAAGAACATTTAAAAAATTTAAATTGTTTACATAATGGAAAATGTTTAATTGCAGAAAGAAAATCAAAAAATTTTATGTTATTAGAAACTTTATTAACACCAGGAGATTATAATATATTAATAATAGATATTAATCCAAAATCAACTGTTCAATATTATCAAATGAGTTATGTTCCAGTTTCATTATGAATTAAAGTTAAATTTATGAAAAAAACTCAGAATAGATTTAATTGCAATGGAAAAAGACTTCCAATAACTTTTGATACTTTATTTAATCAAAATAAAAATTATTTTGAATATAAAGGAGATATAATATTTAATTTAAAAGTTTTATATGATGAAGTTTATTTATCAATTCCAAGTGATAGTGTTTATATTATGAGATTAAATACTTATTATTCAGATGGAAATAATATTGATATTTTAGTTTATGAAATTGGAGGAAATGATATTAATAATAGAACTTTATATTTACAAAGTTCATATTGGGGAGGACAAAGTTCAATTATTGCAGCTTTAATTAAAGGAAAAAAATATGTTATAACTTTTGATTATTCTTCATCATTTTTTGCACAAAATGAAAGAAAAACTTGTGAAATTTTTTATTTAAAATTAGGTTCTATTAATTATTTAAAAAATTTAAATGAAATACCATTTTTTAAACAAGAATCATGTAATGATTATTATAAAAAACCAATAAATGTTTAAATTGAAGAATTTATGAAAACATTTTCAAGAGAACATTCAATATTATCAAATTATAAAAATGCAGAATATGAATTATTAAGTAATAATATGGTTTCATATAATGATATTGAAGAATCAATTTTTGTAGAATCAATTCAAGATTTTACTATTATTTATTCAGGTTCATTTACAGTTAATACTGAAATTAATTTTTACATAGAAGCAATTTCTGATTATATTTCAGGTTCAATTATTCCTGTAATTATACCAATTTATTCAAATAGAAAATTTGATTTATCAAATGAATTTTTTAGAAAATTTCTTCTTCATAAAAGTTCAGTTAATATTAAATTATCAAAAGGAAATTATCAATTAATTTTAGTACATGCATTAAATCAATTTACTTATTCAAATTCAGAAAATAATATTATAGGAGATTTATTTTTATATTATGATTTAATACCAAAATGTGTTCCTTTTAAATTAAGAATTGTTTCAATGTTATTAACAAATACAAATAGAAAAAAATGGGAATGTAATTTTTTAAGTTATCATCATATACCAAAAGAAGTTCAATTAAAAGAAATTCAAGATAAATATTATTATTTTAATCATCATGTTTTAATTCCAATTAATAGAACTAAATTTGATATTTTAACACCAAATAATAAAAAATTCATTTTAAAAGTAAGAGTACAATTTGAAGATTATTCAGATGTTAATTCAATGTCTTTTACTTTAAAAAAAAATGGTTTAACTTTAATAAGAGGAAAAAAAGAAATATCAGAAGAAGGTGAAAAATCAACAACATATTATTTAAATTATTTACTTGATTCAAATACAAAATATGAACTTCATTTTTCAAATAAATTTAATGGTAAATTTTTTGATAAATGTAGATTAATGACATTAGAAATTACAATTTCAAATATTGATAATATTAAAAGTGATTTTTGTATGAGTTTAATACCTCAAAAAGAAAATGTAATTTATAATAGATTAATTGATGAAGATAATTCACTTAAACAATATAAAGATGATTATCTTTCAAATTATTTTTATGATGATGATGAAGATATGAAAATGAATAATAAAGGAATTATAAAAGTAAATAAATATGATATGAATTCTACTTTAACTTCATTAAATTCTTTATTTCAATTTAGATTTGATACTTCAAATCCAAAAAATATGATATTTACATATGATTTTGATATTAATATTGATATTGCAAGAGTTACTTTATTATTAGAAACTCCTTTTGGTTTACCTATTGATTTATTTGCAAAAATATATTTAATTGAACAAGATGATAAAACATATACTTTATATGATTTATATAATTTAACATCAAAATCAGTTTATGAATTATTATCTAATCAAGATATGGAAGATGAAAATATTTTAACAATAAGAGGTTTACTTTTAACATATGGTAGATATAGAGTAAAATTTGGAATAAATATAAATATGATAGATAAGAAAATTTTAGATATTTTAAATAATAATTTATGTGTTGCATTCACTGGAAAACTTATAATAGAAAATAAATCAGTTTATTCAAATATAAAAGGAAGTTTTGGAGAAAATGAAAATTGTCCTTATATTGAAATACCAAAAAGTTTAAGTTATCCTGGTTGGATATCAAAAGATACTTTATATTCAATGAATAATATGCAAAGATTTAAAATTAAAAGTGAAAAAATATCAAGACCATTTGAAATAGTAGAAAAATCATTATTTAAATTTTATATTCCTGATGAAGATGGTTTTGGTTCACATAATAAAATGAATTTAATAAAAGAAAAAAATAATCAATTTGAAATTATTTCTACAAAAACTGGTAAACATCAAAATTATTTTGTTAATATTTTAGAACCTGGAAAATATTCAATAGAAGTATTTTTTAATTTAAATGAAAATAAAGTTTATAATACTGATAATAATGCAGAATATTCACATGTATGTTATTATTTTGATGTTTTTATTTCAATAATACCAATTAATGAAATTTACAATATAAATGATTTAAATAATGAAGATCATTGTGAACAAAAAGGAATGGAAAGTTTATCTGATATTCAAAAAGATGTTTCAGATAATTATCAAAGAATAATATTTTTAAATTCAAGAAGTTCAAAAGGATTTGGAAATGAGAAAGATTCTAAATTAATAAAAGTAATAAAATTAGCACCTAATACAGTAGGAAATACTAAATTTGAATTTGAAATGATATATAATTCATATATTGATCCATTATATTCTTTTGTTACATATAAAATTCAAAAAGGAAAAAGAATTCAAATTCAATCTCAAATAATAAAACTTGAAAATATAATTTGGTTAAATTTAAATATATTAAGAAATACTCAATATGAAATTGAATTTATTTCAAGAACTTATCCTAATTTTCCTATTTGTTCAAGTGCTACTATAAGTTATAATTATTTTAATATTTTAGATGAGAATCAAGAAAATAAAAAAATAAATTGTGATAATAATGATAAATTACCTAATCATTTATTTGTTACAGAAGAAAATGATATTTTAAAAAAATATGGTAAATTACAAGATAAAGTTTCTGGAGAAATGTATTTATATGGTAGTTTTTTACTTCCTAAAATTACTCCTTCTTTAAGAAGTGAATTTATGATTATACAAGATTCAATTGTTTTTATTCAAGTTAATCCTAATTATAAAATTAATTCTAATAATATTTTTATTGAAATATATTATAAAGATATGTCATTTTTTAGATTTAGTCAAAGTGATTATAATGGTTTAATTATTGCTTCTATTTCAAATAAAGAAACTTATGATATTTTTTTTGAAGAACATGAAAATGAAGAAGTTAAACAAAAACAAAAATATTTTTCGACTTTAAATTATTATTTAGATATTATGTTTGATAAATCTTTAACTCAATGTGAATCATTTAATTTATTCTTTAGTATTATACCAAAAAAAATTTATAAAGAAAATTATGTTAATTGTAAAGAAAAAGATGAAGATTTATTTTCTAAAAGTCCTATTCCAAATTATATTGATGTTACTAAAACTAAATCATATCAATTTTCATCTTATGTAAAAGAAAGTAAAGGATTTAATATTAATCCTCAAACTTTTAATTTATATAAGGAAATAAAAATAAGTTTAAAACAAGCAACAACTGTAAATATTAATTTAAAATATGTTCATTCAGATAATTTAATGGATATTTCTTTAAGTGATGAATTAAATTCAAATTTATATATTTTAGGTATTGAATCAATAGATAAAAATCATCAAAATGGAATTTGGATAAATAAAAAAATAAATGTTAACTTAAAACAAGGAGAATATATAATTAAATTAACATACCATAAAATATTTACAAATTATTTAGAAAGAATATTCACAAAAGAAGAAATGGAAAATATTTGTAATGGATTTGACATTGATATATCATTTACATTATTAAATTTAAGATATTCAAAAATAACAGATAATGATTATGATAATAAAGATAGTGAATTAAAAAAATTAGGAATAGATGATTTAAATTCAAATAGTATAATAAGTTTAACACCTCCAAATATGAATAATTTAAGAATAGGAAATAAATTAGATTTACATTTAAAATTCTCATTTGATTACATTGAATCATCATCTCAATTAAATCAAATGGAACAAATGATTTATTTAAGAGAATTTGATGAATCATTTGGTAATTCATATGGTGAAAATATTTATCCATCATATATAAATGATTATCATTCAAATTCAATAACATATACCTTTGATTTATCAAATGATAAATTTTTCCCTAAAAAATGTTATAAATTATATTATGATCCATCAAGATTAAATTATCAAAATCAATTAAATGATTTAATAATATCTCAAGAAAATCATATTTATTGTATAATGCCATGTACATGTAATCCAAATTCATTATTTATATGTTCATTAAATGGAAAATGTAAATGTAAATATCCATATAAAGGTTCATATTGTGATGAATGTGAAGAAGGATATACAAAAACAAATGATAATTTTTGTATTCCAAATTTATTAAATAATGTAAGATGTAGTGATAGTGAAACTTGTTCTGGTAATGGTTATTGTATTATTGAAGGTTCTATTTTTAATCCTTTTGATATTAATGTTGAAAATCCTTGTAATTGTTTTGATGGTTTTAAAACAAAAAGTGGTATTCCTACTATTAATTTTTGTAATACTTGTATTGAGAAAGATAATTATTATCCTTATTGTTATAATAGTGATAATATTGAATATGATACTAAAGATGAAGTTATTAATACTATTAAATTTGGTTGGTCAACTTCTTGTTTTGATTTTTCAAGAGCTCCTATTTTAAATAATAAATTATATAAATATCAAAAAAGTGATGGTAGTTTAGTTTATAATCAAATATTAAAAATTGATAAAAATGAAGAAATTACTGAATTAATTATTAGTGAGAATTCTATTATTAGAGTTATGTTTATTACTCAAGATGATAATAGAGGAAAAGTTGAATTGTTTTATAATAAAAATGATAAAGGTGCTATTATACAAACTGAAGCAAGAGAAAAAGTTGAAACTTTTATTATGAGATTAAAAATGAGAGAACAACCTTATATTTTAAAAATTACTCATAATAATTTAAGTTTTTCTTGTAATAGATATCAATTAAAAATTGAAATTGAACCTTTAGTTACTCTTAAAGCTAATTTACAATGTGAAGGTAATATTCCTTTATTTTATTCACAATTAAATTTATTTAATAATGAAATTACTTTAAAAGGTGATGATAATTTTAATACTTTAAATGAGAAAATTCACAATTAGAGGAAGTGAAATATTAACAAAAGAAAATTTAGATAAAAAATATTTTATAATATAAATACAATAAATAACTCAAAATATAAAAATACAGGTAAATTATCATCAGGAAAAATAAATGAACCATTTGAATTTAATATTTTATTAAAAGTAGAAAAAGATTTAACATTCAGTGCATTTTCACATTATAAATTCTTATCAAATGATATATCATTTAAAATTATAAATGCACAAAATAATAGTATAATTGCAAATGGTAATTGGATAATTAGTGAAATATCAAGTCAAGAAGAAGAAAATGATTTTGATCTTCATTCTGGAATTAGTACTTTATTAACTCCTGGTAAATATTATTTAACAATAACTCAAAATATTTTATCAAATCAACTTCTTCAATTGCTTTATACATCAAATTATACTAATATTCTTTCAGATATGTGTTTTTCTTTTAGATTAAATTTTCAAAGTGTTTCTGTTAAAAGCACTTATGATGGTTTTCAATATTCAGATTATGAAAATAAAATAACAATGATAGAACCACCAATGAAATCATCACAAAAAGTAAATCAAAAATTAACATTAACAGTTTATTTCCAAAAAGAAATAAATAAATATATAATAACAAATAATGAATTAAATAAAAATACATTACCATTAAATCATTCATTTTATTTAGAAAATACAATAGATTCAAATAAAAAAATATATCCATCAAACATAGCATTAATAAAAGATAAATTCCAAGTAACATTTTCTCCAAATTCCTTAGATTTTAATTTATGTTATATATTAAAATTTAATTTAAAACGTTTTCAAACACTTCAAGATTCATCAATTCCATTAATAACAGATGAACCAACAATTCATAGATATTGTACAAAGACATGTGAATGTAATAAAAATATGAATACTGAATATTCATGTGATCCTTATGATATTAAAAAATGTATTTGTAAAAAACCTTATTCAGGTGATCAATGTATGGATTGTGAAAATGGATATTTTATGTATAAAGGTAAATGTATTTCTAGTGAGAATTGTGATAAAAATTTTTGTAATGAACATGGAAAATGTATTAAAAATGATTTTATTAATGGAGAAAATAATGTTAAATGTTTATGTAATGATGAATTTATGGGAGAAAGATGTAATAAATGTAAAGATATTAAAATGAAATTTCCTAATTGTCAAAAAATTTCTAATGTGAGAAGTAGAACAAATAAAGTTTTAAATGTTGATAAAAAAAATCAAATTAATCGTTCTGATAATGATTGTGAATTTCAATTTATTCCTAATTCTTTAGATAAAATGGGTTATCTTCAATTAGATGGAAATATGCATATTTCTGGAAAATATTCTATTAAAAATTTACAAGGAAAAAATCATATTACTTCATTTACTTTAAAATCTATTTCTCATTTTAAAGTTTATATTGAACAATCAAAAGATAATTTTAATGTTGTTATTTATTTATTAGATAAAGATAAAAATATTTTACAATCTTCTAAAATTTTAAAAGGACCAAATGGATATGATACTGTTTCTTTAATTGATATTATTGCTGATAGAGGAGAATATGATTTAATTTTTGCAATTAAAGATTTAGTTAGTGGTGGTAATGTTAAAAATGATGATTTATTTAATGATTTTTCAAGTGATACTTCATGTAAAAATATATATTTGGAAATACAATTAAATGAAATTTCAAGAGAAATTCAAACTTCTAATTCATTATTAAATAAATTTAAAAATAAATGTGAAAATAATAATAATAATGAAGAAATAAATGATAAACCATTAATACCAAATGATATGACTTATTATGATGAAAAATCTAATTTTTATATTGAAGTAAATAAAGGTTTTATTGGTAATTATGTTCATATAAGAAAAGATGAAAATGATATTAATTATTTCCATTATGAATATTTATATATTCCAGATATTACAAATGGAGAATTTAATATTGAATTAGATATTAATAGTAAATTCTTACATAGTCAAATTGGTATTTTATTAGAAATTGTAGAAATAAATGAAGATTTACAAGAAAAATTTGATGAAATGAAAAGTCAAAAAACTCTATCATCAAAAAAAATAAATGAATTATTTTCATATTCTCAAATTAAAAATCCACTATGTTCAATTTATTGTTTTTCAGGATATAAAAAATTTAATTCATATGCTTTAAGAAGAATATTACCAAGTGATACTTTATATAGAATTTGGTTTTATGATGTAAATCCAGAACCATTTATTTTAGAAAATGCAAAGTTTACAAATTATAAAAAAAATACTTGTTTAATTTATCAAGTAACTTTAAGATTAACAAATAATAAAAATATTAATTCAATTGATTTAATTTCAGATCCTTCAAAATCAATTTGTACAAGTAATCAATTACCAAAAGATTTAAATACAAAAGATTATTTAGGTGATGTTACTTATTTAAAAAAATTTGGTTTTCATATTTTAGATTCATTTAGAGTTGATAGAATAAAAAATAATATTCATTTTACTAAATTTAATATTACAGAAAGTCATTTATTTAGATTTTTAATGATGCCTGGGAGAGTTAAAGCAGATTTGACTTTAATTAAATTAACTAATAATAAAAAAAGTATTGTTGCTAAATCTAATAATTTAAATAATGAATTAGCTTTAGTTGCAGAAATTCCTAAAGGAATTTATTTAATTCAATTTAAATTTTATCCTTCTTCTTTTGGATTTACTAAATGTGAAAGTATTAAAATTGAATTTGCAATGATGACTTTTGATAAATTAAATCAAAATATTTTTAATATGAAATATAGATATCCTAAAAAATTAGGTTATCCTTTAAATATTAAAAAATTAAATTTGATTATCATTTAACAAAAACAATTGGTGATTTATATAATAAATCATTAGATGAAATTACTTATATTATTAAAACACAAGAAACAATTAAAATAGAAGAAAAAAGAAATTTAGAACCAATAAATCAATTAATAACATTTCAAAATTTAACATTTGTAATAAATCAAAAAGACAATAAAAAATTAAAAATAATAGGTTATGTTCAAAGTGATTTTGTATCAATTGATGCTGCAATTTATTTAACTTATTATAAAGCAGGAGATACAAAAGGAGAAATAATTTATAGTCCAACTCATAGAAAGAATTTTAATACAATAATTACACATAGACTTCCTGCTGGAAAATATACTTTATCAATTAAATATTATAGAGTAATTCATTTTATTAGTTTAATACCACCTGATGATAATACTTATTATAGTTTATTTTCAGAAATTCATTTTGATATTCAATTTATAAATCTTTCAAATAATTTATTAAATATATTAACAAGTGAAGGAAATATTAAATTAAGTCCTTATTCTTCAAATGCAAAATTATCTAATAATTATATTTGTAGAAAATTTGGTGTTTGCTGTTCCAAATACTTTTAATTCATTAAGATATTTATTATTTAATGCTGAAACTCATATAATTGATGAATATATTATTCCTTCTGGTGGTGTTGGTGAAGATAGAATTAAATTTGGGGTTTTAAGATTTGATAAATCATTATTTAGAATTTATATTGAAAGTTCTATTGCAAAAATAAAAGTTATATTATATAGACAACAAGTAAATACGAAAGAAAATTATAAATTAGTATCTTATGCTAAAAATGATCAATATCATTTTGCTACTTTAATGGAAATTCTTGATTATAATTATAATTATATGGTTATTATTAAATATGAAGGTTATGTTGATTTAAGAAGTTCAATTTCAGAAGAATTTACTAAGAATAAATGTAAAACTTTCAAAATGGAAATTGCATTAGAAAAAAATCATAATTTCCAATGTCCTCAAAATAATAATAAATATATTCAATTAACAGATTTAAAACCATTACCACAAATTCTTCCTGTTAAATATCAAAATAAAAATCAATTCTTTACATATGATAGTTCAATTCAATATAAAGGAGAAAATAAAGGAAGTGGATATGTATATATGTTAAGAAAAGATAATGATAATTATATTAAATATCAGGAATTTTTAGTTTATAAATCAATTGATTTTAAATTTGAAATTATAAATGATTTTATTATGGCACCAGTTACAATAATATTAAAAGATTCTACTTCAGATTCATGGTGATTTATTTGATGGAAGAACAGTTTTATTAGTTAAAAATTTACCTAAAGGTTCTTATTCTTTAGAATTATTCCTTCCAAAACAAAAAACTACATTTAAAGAAAATTTAATTTGTACTTTATATGATATTAAAATTGAAGCTAAAAAATCTAGTAATCATTATAGAATGAAAGAATTAATTAATAAAATTGAAATGGTTAATGATAATTTAGATATTCCAGTTAGATTACCATATACTTTAAATGAACCTAAATTTATGATTGCTTATGGTGAAAATGCTTATATTAATTATGTTAATAATTATTATATGAGATATAATAATACATTTAAAAATGGACCTAAGAGTTTATTTTTAATTAATACTATTCCTTTTACTTTAGATTTTGAATCAGTTTGTGATTTTAATATTGAATTAGAAAATAGTGATATTGATGATGTTAAAATTGCAATTGATAAAATAACTAATTTTTCTAGTTGTCAAAATAAATTATTACAAAAAGGAAATTATACTTTAGTTGTGAAATTAAATAGAACTATAAGTAAAGGTAGTTTAAAACCATTTTATGATTATGAATTACTTTCTAAAATTATAAGATTATATATTGGAATTTCTCCTCTTTATAGAATTAATCAAGTATATAAATATAATGATATAATATCAACATATCATCAATGTGAAAATAATAATCTTCCATTAATAATTCAAACAGAACCAAATTCAAAAGAATATAGATATATTAATCCTAAATTTACTATTAGAAGAGATGCAATTAAATCTAAATTTATATCTAATACTACTTTAATATTAAAAAATTCAAATAGAAATAGAATTATTGCTGAAATTGGTGCTGATTATGTTTTTACTAAATTTATGTTAAATGTAATTGCAAGTAATAGAAGAACTTATTATATGAAAGTTACAAATAATGTAGGATATATTGATTTAATGTTACCTAAAGGAAATTATACTATACAATTAGTTTTAGATAAAGATATTTTAGTAAATAAAGATAAATTATCTTGTTTAATGATGGATATTAATATACATATTATTGAATTAGATAAAAGAATTTCTTCAAAAGGAATAATTTTAGGAGAAGAAAAATCTCAAAATTATTATAATGTAAGGAAATGTGATGGAAATATTATACCAATAAGTATAACACCAACTAGAAATATTGATAAAAATGGACATTATTTACTTCATTTAACAAATGCATTATATTTTAAAAATACTCAAAAATCAAAATATAAAAGAAATATAAATGAAATTGATATACGTGTTGATTATAATAGTTTAATGTTAGTATCATTTTATGTTCCACAACTTAGTGAATTTTCAATTATTCCTAGAATAAGATATAATATTGTACAATCAAAAACAAGAAAAGTTGTTTATAAAGCACCTAAATTATCTTTATTAAGTCAAGATTTAACTGATAGAAACACATATTATCATTTAGAAAAAAATACAAAAAATATTCAATATTATTCTTTAGAATTATCAACATTAAAAGATACAATAAATGATAGATTTTGTCCAAAATATGATATTGATATTTTAATAGAAGATATTGATAAATTATTCAATAAATTTAAATGTGAAGTTAAAAATAATAAAATATATACTTTAAAAAAACCTAGACAAAAAATAGGAGTAATAAGTGATAAATCATTTTTAGAGAGATTAAATTATACAATGTTAACAGAAAAAGAATATTCATCAAAAGCAAATACAAAAGGTATATTAACATATAGAGTTGATTTTACATTATCACCAGGACAATATTTTAATAATAATATAACAACATATTATATAATGGTAGATATAGGTTATGAACATATTACAAGTAATTTCAAAATGATTTTAGCAAAAGGTAAAAAAATAATAAAAAGATCATCTCCATTCTTTAATTATAGAAAAAAATTAAATTTTAAAAATCATGTTTTATTAGAAGCAATAATAACAAATTCAGAAGAGCCAGGAAGTAAAGAAATATTTGGAGATTACTCCTTATACATAATAGAAAATTCATGGCATAATATAACAAATGTATTAAAAGCAACAACAACAGTTAAAAATATAAATAATATTCCATTATGTCTTCCATTCTCATATACATTTTTAATTAATGTCAAAAATTATAAATTAGATAATCCAGAAGTAATATCAATTTATCCTCCTGGTAATGAAATATATAAAATAAATGGACAAGATTTAAATATAAAAATTACATTAAGTAAATCTCCATATACAAGAAGACGTGAACCAATAACAATGATGTTTAATAGAGAAGATATACAAACTGCATTTTATATAAGAAAAGTAACAAATCAAACTAAAAATCAAACTTTTATATTTTCATGGGAAGAAGATAAATTAAATAAAAACCCAAAAATAAATCCATATAAAGTATCATCAGCAAATGATGTAAATAATAAAGAATGGTATTTAATATTTAAAAATGAAATATTTGAAGATAATACAGAATATGAATTTAGACTTGAAGAATTTATAATATATGATAGTTTAAATTATTTTTTACCAGGTGATTCAGGAATATTTTCAGAAAAAATTTATATTAAAACAGGAAAAAATACACAAAGTTTAGATGATAATCCAATTGAAAGTGAAAGTGATTTATCAATAAATAATATTGTATCACAATTAATAACAGAACAAAATGAAAAAGATATTTCAGATGAAGGTGAAGATTTAAAAGATGTTAATATTATTGAATCATATCAAAATTGTAATGGTCATGGGAAATATATTTATGATCAAATGCTTGGTCAACATATATGTTCTTGTTATGATGGTTTTTCTGGAAAATTTTGTGATTATTGTGAAGGAAAAATTATTGATGATAAATGTGTTGAAGTTGATAATGTTAATGATTATTTAATTGATAATTCTAATGTTAATGAAGTTAATGAAAAGGAAAGTAAAGATAATATAAATTTAAATAATGATATTTGTGGTAAATGCTTTAATGGAATTTGTGATGTTAAAAATGGTAAATGTATTTGTGATATTGGTTGGACTGGAAAAAATTGTGATGAATTAATTAAGAAAATTGAAGAAAATAAAGTTTTAACTATACCTAAAAAAAAATGGGAATTTAATTTTGAAAAATATAAAAAATTATTTTGTGGGAATTTGAATTTGTTTATTGGAATTATTTTTATTTTTATTTTACTATATGTTTTTAGAAGTATTATGAAAGGAAGAGCTAGAAATAAACAATTAGAATATAATGCTTTAGGACAAAATGATGAAGAAGAATTAGCAAATCAACATTCAATTAATGAAGAAAGTAATGATGATAATAATAAATTGGAATTAATGCCTAATGATTAAAAGATTAAAATTTACTTTTATATATTAAATTTTGTTATTTATTTTAATAATATAAAATAAATTAATTTAAAAATATAAAAATTTTTAATATGTTTAAATAAAAAAAAATATTATTATTTTTATTTTTATTAATAAATTGTTAACAAGCTTTTTGACATAATTGATATTTTAATAATTCATTTTCTTTTAATAAACAACGAATTTCTTTATCTAATTTTTCATTATCAAACATTTTTTCACTAAAATCTTTTCTAATTTTTTCACTTTGAGCAAATAAATAATTAAAATCTTGTTCTTTTTTATTATTTAAATCTTTTAAACAACAAATTTCATCTTTTAAATGTTGAATTGTTTTTTCTAAATATGAATGATCATTTTTCAAATTTGCATTTTCTTTTTTAACAATATCAAAACTTTTTTTACATAAAACATTACTTTCAATTTCAACACCTAATTTACAATTAATACTATCAATATTATTTTTTAATTCACAATTATTTTTTTCTAAACAATCATTTTTATTATTTAATTCACTAATAATATTTTGCATATTTTCATTATTAATTTTTAAATCTGATAATTCTTTACATGTTTTATCAAGTTCATCTTGTAATTTTTGAATTTGAAATTTACTATTATAATATATATCTTCCATTTCTTTTTTATGTTGTTGATTTATTTTTTCAAGTTGTTCATTATTTGTTCTTAATATTTCTTGAATTTTATTTTGACTATCTTTATTTTCTTCATCATTTTGTTTTTTTAATTCTGTTATTTCATCTTTTAATTTTGAAATTTCTGTATTTAATTGTTGAACTTCTTCTTCTTTTTTTTTTTGAATTTCTATTATTTTATCATTTAATTTTTGATTTTCTTCTTTTAAATTATTATTATTTTGTATTAAATCATTTATTCTTTCTTGTTTTTCATTTAATATTAAATTAAATTTATTATTCATTTCTTCTTCTTTTAATTTATTCTTTTGAAATGCTTCATTTGATTGATTTTGTAATTTTTTAATTTCATTTTGAAATGAACTTTTCAATCTATCAAGATTATTTTGAAGTGAACTTATTTTATATTTCAATTCTCCTTTTTCTTTCTCAAATAATCTTTTTAATTCAGTTACAAATTCTCTAGTATATAATTGATTAATTTCATTATTTTGAATATTTATATCTTCAGAATAAGGAATAGAATTATTTAAAGTTGTTAAATTATCTTTTTCTTGTGAAATATAATTTGAATTTTTTGGTATTTGAGAAGGTGATAAAGATTGCATATTCATCTCATTTTTAATACTAACTGGAGAATTTAAAATTTGAGAATTTGAATTTTCTAAAATATTTTTTCTATAATGATTAGATTTTATTGATATTGAATGAACAATCATATCACATCTTTGACAAAATAAATGAAAAGGATTACATTCTGAACAATAAAAAACTGCATTTTCATTTTTACATCTTTCACATAAGGGATTTAATATATTGTTATTAATATTTGATGACATATTTTTTTTTATAAATTAAAAAAAATGAAAATTATATGTATAAAATAAAATAAATAAACTATTTAATGAATAACTCAATTTCTACTAATAATTCTTTATATTCTAAAATGAATAATTCTCAAATTATTTCTTATTCATTAAGTCAATATCAAAATTCGGGAATTAAAAAAATAAATCAAAATAAAAATAACATTAATAAAAATAATAGTCAAAATATGTCAAATAAAAAAATTAATAATAAAAAATGTAATAAAGAACATTCACATACTCCAATTCTTACTGCTGATTCAATTTTTAAAAATAGAAATAATTTAAAAAAAAAAGTTATTTTTAAAAATATTAATCATAATTCATCTTCAAAAAAAATTAGAAAAAATCAACCACAAATTTTTGAAAGTGAAATATCCTTAGATGAAAATAATGTCATTTCAAATTTTAATAATAATGATAATTTAAATAAAATTAATGAAATGATAGATAAATCTAAAAGAAATAATTTATATTCTACTTCTATTAATGAGAAAGATAAAAATAATATAAATAATAATCTAATAAATGTTAATGATTTTAATTTAGACAATCAGAATAATAATGAAAAAATCAATATAAATTCTTTAAATAAAAATAAAGAAAATGTGAATAAAGATATTTCAAAAGGAAATATTATAAAAACTAATCAAAAATCTAATCAAGTGATTCAAGAGAATTTTAATATAAAAATTGATGTTAATGAAATTTATAAAAAATACAATACAAATGAAGATAAAAATCCATATATAAATAAATATAAATATAATAAAAACTATAATATAAATGGAAAAACGGTTTCATTAATTGATAATTTAGAAATATTTAATTGTCATGGAAATATAGGTCGATCATTTTCATTTAAAAAGAATCTAAATTGTCCAAAAATAATTGATGAAAAAATAAATGAAAAAAAAAATATTGAAAAAAAAGAAAAAAGTAAATTACATGATTTAAATAAAAGTTTGACGTTAAAATTAAAAGAATTAATCCCTAATGGACATCATATAAATGAAAATAATAAAATATTAAATCAAGATAATAATATTTCAATAAAGAAAGAATTTTTTAAAATAAATTTAAAAAATCAACAAAATAGACAAAAAAATTATTTTAAAGGAAATTATTATTTTAATAAAAATAAAACAAATAATTTAAATCAAGAAATAATATTAGATAATAGTTTAAATGAAATTAATTTTAAAACTAAGAAAGACAATATTTTAGATAATAATAATTCTTCATCAAAAAATGAAAAATATAATATTAATATAAAAGTTAATAAAAATAACATAAATGATAATAAATTATATTTATATCAAAAGTTTAAAAAAGAAAATTTTAAAACAAAAAATGGAAATGATATATATAAATATAATAGTGAAGAAATAAAAATGAATGGAATGTATATTAGTTTTTCTGATAGTGATATTAGTAAAACTGAAGAATTAAATAAAACTAAAAGAAATAACATTAAAAATAATAGTTCAGGTAATTTAAAAAATTATGCAAAAAATTTCAATTTAATAAAATTAAGTATAATGAATGAAGAAAAAAAAAAAAGAGAAATAGAAGAAAAAAAAAAGAAAGAAGAAAAAAAAAAAAAAAAAAAAGAAAAAGAAGAAAA
>JAEEGK010014674.1_pt1 | contig 17469 bp, 16 predicted proteins | sample 8958771 | NCBI WGS metagenome assembly JAEEGK01 (sample SAMN16246547, study PRJNA631951) | gut metagenome | biome: gut microbiome; feature: rumen; material: SC-attached | host: Bos | place: Iran: Karaj | collected 2018-10
CGCGCCGTAGTAATACGAAATGCTGATATCCTTAAGCACCGTCTTTGTTCCGTAGGTGCGGGATACTCTGTCCATTGTGTAGATTATTTTTTTGTCGTCGTAAGTTGTTGCCATACGCAGAGTGTAGCAGAAATCTGCAAATAGGTGAAGTCAGCGGATGGCACGGAGAGAGTCCAGTTTTCCGGTGTTACGGGGTTTTGCTAACAAGTATTTTTCAAATTGCGAAGCGCGTCAGGATTATTTGCTGTGATTGCGCCAAGTTTATCGCATCCCGCCATATCGCCGCAGTTTCCGCACGTCTTACAGCCTTTTCCAAGAGCACATTGCCGTATTGGACAAAGCGATTCGCAATATGGCGTTTTCACGCCTTCAATGCGACAACCGGTACAGTTTATCATCTGCGGAGTAATCTCTACTCCATTCAGATCCGACCATTTTTTTGCGACAATTTCACGCAAACCGTCGTCATTATTTACAGTTGCTTTCCGCGCTTCGCACGATTCGCAATCAAGACCGCAATAAGCAATGTATTCCTTCATTTTTCCTCCGCAGCCTTTTGCTCGCGCGTAAATGGTACGGCGAACCATTGCAGAAAAATCCGCGACGGTTCGCCAAAACTCTTAGAATTTCAAAAGATAATTCTTTTTCTTTCCCCTGCGAAGAACAATCACTTTGCCTTCAATAGCAAGGTCCGGCGTAACAGCCATGTTCTCGTCTGAAACTTTATCGCCGTTGAGCGTTATAGAACCTGCGTTAAGGAACTCTCTTCCCTCGCGCTTACTTGAAACAATCTTGTTGTTAACAAGAACGTCCATAATCGTCTGACCGGCAGTAACGCTTACAGTAGGAACGTCTTTAAGTCCTGCCATAACATCGCTCAAAGAAAGCCCCTTAATGTTGCCGCTGAAAAGAGACTGGCTTATTGCAACAGCTTTCTCGTATTCTTCTTTTCCGTGAAGGTCGGTAATAATCTCGCGTGCCAAGGCCTTGTGTGCCTCGCGCAGTTCAGGATGTTCTGCGTTCTTTTTCTCAAGCTCGGTAATTTCTTCCGGTGTAAGGAACGTGAAAATCTTAAGGTAAGAGATAACCATGCTGTCATCAACGTTTACAAGATACTGGTACAGCTCGTAGCTTGATGTCTTGTTGATGTCGAGCCAAAGTGCGTTGCCTGCGCTCTTTCCGAACTTGTTGCCGTACTTGTCGAGTACGAGCGGCATTGTGAATCCGTAAGCTTCTTTACCCTCGATTTTGCGGATAAGCTCGATACCTGTAGTGATGTTTCCCCACTGGTCCGCGCCTTCTGCCTGCATGATACAGTTCTTATTGCGGTACAGCCACAAGAAATCGTAGCCCTGAAGCAGTGTGTATGAGAACTCTGCGTATGTAATACCTGTCTCAAGACGGCGGGCAATAATATCTTTGTTAAGCATGTAGCTTACGTTTATGTACTTACCGATGTCACGCAAAAAGTCCAGGTATGTGTAGTCTTTTGTCCAGTCGTAGTTGTTTACGATTTCTGCCTTGCCTTCAAAAAGCTTGTCTACCTGCGCGCGAATGCCCGCCATGTTCTTTTCGAGCTTTTCTTTAGCCATTATCTCGCGTTCGGCGGTTGGGCGCGGATCTCCGATAAGACCTGTTGAGCCGCCTACGAGCAAAATTGGGTGATGTCCGGCGTTTGCAAAGCGTTTTGCTGTTACGAGCGAAGAATAATGGCCCAAATGAAGGCTGTCTGCGGTTGGGTCTGTTCCCCAATAAAACGTGACATTGCCGCTGTTGATTTTGTCCTCAATGTCTTCTCCGGCTGTGTCTTTAATAAGGCCACGCCAATTCAGTTCTTCATAAAAAGTCATCATTGTCTCCTATAAAAACTCCGCCACGTCAGCATTGTAATGTACGCGAAGTTAGTCCTGTCGCTTACAATATCATTTTTTTGTATTTACGTAAACTAAGGTATTTAACAAGGCGGGGGAAAGTATGATGGACTACGCTACGAGCATAGCTCTTCGCGAGACTTGCTGAAAACAGTCCACTGGACTGTTTTCCCCAGCGCATTGAAACACTTCGTTGGCAATGCGCTGGGACGCTCCCTATTTTTCTTCCTCCCGCGCCCCTATCTTTTTCTGGCATAAGAAAATTTAAGATTTGGACGTTTTTATCGATATGATTTTATCTAAAATTTAGGAAATGTTAAGAAATCACGAATATAAGTTATTAAAGGCTTTTTGTCAACTTTCACGTAAAAAATCATTTGCTTTTTTTTAAATTATGTACTAGTATTTTACTAAACTTAAATCGGAAAGTGTAAAATAATTAAGAAAACTTTAGGAAAACAAAATGTTTGGATATCAAGTTGTTCTTCTTTTGCTTAGCTTATTCACGTGTGCTATTACCTTTGTGTGCATCTCCTTTTGGAGAAAGCTCAAAAGGATTGAAAACAAAGATCAGAAAAAAACTGAACATACAGGGAAAAAACCAAAACTTGAGAGCAAGATAGATCCTCTTACAGGACTTTTGTGCGAGCAGGAATTTGACGAGGCTGTCGCGGCTGTCCTTGAACTTCGTGAATCAAAGAATCTGTATATTCTCCATATCGATATAGACAATTTCAGCTTTTATCGGAGCGTGCATGGAAAAGAAGCCGCCGATACTGCCCTTAAATATGTTGCGTTTGGCATTCAGGACTTTTTTGACGGACGCATTCTTGCTTGCCGGAATGCAAGCGACCACTTTTATGTATTTGCCGAAGGCGAGCTGAGCAAAGCTTTTGAAACGATTTTGCAGTGGTATGACGTTCTTATGCGCCTTATCGCCGTTCACGCAATCACGATGCATTTCGGAATTTATACAGTGAAAGACCCGCTGATTCCTGTTTCCGAGATGCGCAGCTATGCAAAGGTTGCGACGCGCTCCGTAAAAGAAAACTACGGCAATCTTATCGGTGTTTATAACGAAGACCTCTTTATACAGCAGCAGACACGTATGGAGCTTGCAAGTAATTTCGAGACATCGCTTAAAGACAGACGGTTTGTCGTAATGTACCAGCCTAAGTACGATGCTTGCTCGGAGCGCATAGCCGGAGCCGAGGCTCTTGTTCGCTGGCGCCAGGAAGACGGAAGCTTGACTTCTCCAGCAGATTTTATCCCGGTTTTGGAGCATACGGGGCTTATTCCTAAGCTCGACTTTTATGTTTTTGAGGAAGTTTGCAAAACAATGTCCAACTTCTTTGGAAAAAATATACAAGTTGTTCCGATATCAGTTAACTTTTCGCGCATAAATCTTTATAATCCCGGATTTTGCAACAAGCTTAAGAATATCGCCGGGCAGTATGGCATTCCGCACAAATCGCTTGAAATCGAACTTACTGAATCGGCTTTCTTTGAGAACGAGAAGATTCTTACAGATATCGCTAAGCGTTTGCGCAAAGACGATTTCAGAGTTTCTATCGATGATTTCGGTCGTGGATATTCGTCGCTCAATCTTATAAAAGAAGAGTCGTTTGATGTTATAAAGATTGACCAGTCATTCTTGCAGGGCGAAAACGAAGGTACTGCAAAAATGATACTTAAGACGATATTCACTCTGACCAGAGAGTTGCGTCTTGAGACAGTCGCAGAAGGCGTTGAGAACAGAACTCAGCTGGAATTCCTTAGAAACTCCGGCTGCGATCTTATTCAGGGATTCTTCTTCTCAAAGCCGGTTTCAAACGTCGAGTTTGAGAATATGCTCACAGTACAGAGCATGGCTAGTTAAAAGCTTCCCTTAACATTGCAATCTCTGCTTTGTAGCCGTCGTGCTCGTTTGGTGTTTCAAGGATAAACGGTAGTTCCCTAAGTGCTGCGTGGTTTATTACGCGTACAAGAGCATCTTTTCCTATCTGACCTTCTCCAATTTTCGCATGTCTGTCTTTGTGCGCTCCGCATACGTTCAGGCTGTCATTAAGATGGACGGCATGGAGCCTTTTTAACCCGATTATCTTGTCGAACTGTGTGACAACTCCGTCCAAATCCGCAACGATATCATAGCCGCCGTCCCAAATGTGGCAAGTGTCAAGGCAAACGCCGAGCCTTGTTTCAAGCGGTTTCCCGACTTTTTCTTCGGCTTTGTCTAAAAGAAGCCGGACTTCTTCGAAAGTTCTGCCTATCTCCGAGCCTTTGCCTGCCATAGTTTCTATAAGAAGCGTTGTCGTGCAGTCCGGAGTTGCTTTAATTGCTTCTGCAATAAGGCTCGACGTAAGGTCTATGCCGACGTCCGCGCCTTGCTGTACGTGGCTTCCCGGATGAAAATTGTACAGGTTGCCGGGGGTATACTCCATTTTTTTTAGGTCGTCAATCATCATTTCAAGCGCGAATTCCCTAAGGTGCGGGTCTGCGGCGCAAGGGTTCATCGTGTATGGCGCATGGGCAACGAGCGGCGCGAAATTATGCTCTTTCGCAAATACACAAAAGGCTTTTGTGTCGGCCACGTCTACTGGTTTCGCTTGTCCGCCGCGCGGGTTTCTTGTAAAAAACGCAAATGTGTCAGCGTTAAGGGCAATGGCTTCGTTGCCCATTGCGGCAAAGCCCCCTGATGATGATTCATGGCATCCTATGTGAAGCATTTAAATCCCCCTTGCAATATTCGTTTTTTTCTGTTACGTTTTATGCACAGCATAAAACTCGCCGGCGTGGTGGAATGGTAGACACGGCAGACTCAAAATCTGCTGCTCGCGAGGGTGTAAGAGTTCAAGTCTCTTCGCCGGTAAAACTGTAAGGCTTCAAAACTTAGGTTTTGAAGCCTTTTTTTTGTTCTCTTTCGAGTGCGGAAGGAACGTGCTTATTAAAACAAAGCCCTGCACTCAAAGTAAAAGCGTTTCTCGCTCGCTTCTCCCATAGAAAAGCTTTTGCGTGGCAACGGTCCGTTTCCGGCGATTGTGCTGAAAAAGCTTTCTTTCGCTATAGGCGGCAGCAGAATTCCTGCTGTGTTTTCTTTTTTTCCAAGTCTGAATACTTCATCCGCTCCGTGAATGTAGTCAATTTCTGGTTTCTGTGCGGAAGTTGCCGCGCTGTTCGCTGAATTTCCATCAGTTGCGGTAGAATCCTGTGCGGCTTTAAGGAACTCGTCAAGAGCTGGCTGCAGTTTGCTTACGACAAGGTCTGTAATATCGGTGCGAATAAGCGTGTATGCGGGGTTTCCGTCTTTTTGCGCTACAATTCCAATGAATCCCTTTGATGCAGAAACTTTGTCGTTAAGCTCTTTTTCAGTCGCGCATGTTTCTGCTTTTCCGCCGAGCTTCTTGCATATCGTTTCTGTGAGCTGTGCCTCATCCGTGTTAAAAAGAACGCGGTGTATCGGCTCGAAAGTAAGTCCGTCGTCGTATATGTTAACTATTTCAACAAGCGCATAGCGTGCGTTGTGGTTCTCGAATCCTGCCGGTATGGAGATTCTTCCGTCGCTTCCTTTTATTCCGCCGTTTTTAAGCTTGAACTCGTTCCACACCGCTTTTGCCGTTGCGAGTGAATGATTTCCGTCTCCAACCGCAAAAAGGAATGTTGAGCCGTCCGCGCTTGTTCCTTTTGTTTTCAAGGCTTCCAATGCGGCTTTTACGTGCGCTATTTCTTCTTCGCTTTCAACAGCCCAGCCTTTGATGCTTCCTGAATTTTCCATAAGATCGGTGCTGTATGTAGGCGCGTTCTTTTTTGCTACTTCGCCTGTTTTTTCAACAAGTTCCTTCGCGCTGTCGTTAGCGAGAAGCATTATGTGCGGGCTTTCAAGAGCCGCGCCCCGGCGGATTTCCATTCTCGGCGGAATTCGCTCTACAATTGTCGCCTCTGTCGCGCGGACAAGGGCTTTTGAATCAGGCTCCCATTCATACGCTTCAAGATCCAAAGCTGTTACAAGACCTTTGCGAACGCGGCCGTATGCTGTCGTCCGCTCAATGTACATAAGGCTTTTTTTCGGTTCTGCAAAAACACCGCTTTCAATATATTTTTTCATTGCGGCGTGAATATTCGCTATTCTTTCCTGCTTGTCCGCGTCTGCCAGATATACTTCCGGCAAAATGATGTGCAGCGTTGAAGGCTTTCCCTCTGCTGCTGCTTCACAGCGTTTCCAGTATTCTCTGTCCTGTGTGTGCTGGTCGCAAGCAATCACAGCCCATGCTTTCAAATCCGTTTTTTCTGCCGGAAGAAGAATTTCCGGTATTTTCAGTCCGTATGAATTAAGATTTTCCATAAAGAAAATATACCAAATCGATTGTGTTTGTGCTACACTATGGCATGGCCTCGATGGAAATGTCCGTTACACAACGGCTGTCGCAGCAGCAGAAACTTTCTCCCCAAATGATACAGACCATCAATATCCTGGCTATGCCTATGGATCAGCTCAGGGAACGTATCTATGAAGAAGTTGAATCGAATCCTGCGATGGTGGTTCTTAAAGATCCTGTGTACATTTCGTCTGCAGACAGCGATACCCACCAGCGTTTCCTTGAGAGCGTGGCTCAGCCAGAAGAAACTTTGCATGAGCATCTTCTTACGCAGCTGGCTGTAAAAAATGAGCCGGAGAATGTAAAAAATCTTGCGGAGCGGATAATCGGAAACCTTGATTCGCATGGGTTTTTCCAAAGCCCTTGTGAAAACTTGCTTCGTCCCGGTGAGACGCGCGCATTGCTTAAGAAAGCGTTGAAACTTGTGCAGGCTTTTGACCCGATTGGCGTTTGTTGTTCCGGCTTGCAAGAAAGCCTCGTTCTTCAGGCAGAAGCTGCGGAAAATGCGCCTCAGCTCGCCGTAATTCTGCTTCGTGATTATTTCCCTTTGCTCGAAAAAACGCGTCCTCAGCAGATACTCGCGGGCATTGCAGAAACCGACCCGCTTTTGGCACGTCATTACACTGTGTCCGCCGTCGAGAGTGCCCTTTCTTTCATTCAGACGCTCGATCCGCATCCGGCTCAGCAATTTTCGGATGGAAATACAGTTTCGTATGTAGAGCCGGATGCGTTTATCCGCAAAAGCACAGATGAAGAAATTGAGAACGGCGCCGATGCGTTCACTATTGAAATGCTAAAAGGCTCGTTGCCGGAAGTCGGTGTCTCATCCGAATTCAAAAAAATGGCGAATTCCGGCGGAGAAACTGGAAAGTTCGCGACTGAATCCATAAAAAAAGCCGATTGGTTCATAAATGCCGTGCAGCAGCGGACAATGACGGTGTACAATGCGCTCCGCGTTATAGTCGGCAAGCAGTCGCTCTTTTTCAACAAAGGACCAGGAAACCTTGTGCCGCTCAAAATGCAGGAAGTCGCGGACGCCATAGAAGTTCATCCGGCAACAATCTCACGAATCGCAAACGGAAAGTTTATCCGGTGCGAATGGGGATTTTTTGAGATACGCTATTTCTTCGTAAATTCAGTCGCATCGGACGGTGACGGCCCTTCAAAAGAAAGCGTCAAGCAGGAGATAAGCAAAATCCTCGCGGAGCATGAGTCTTCCGGTAATACAAAAAAGCTTTCTGATGAGAAGCTTACGGCGAAACTCGCGGAAAAAGGCATAAAGATCGCGCGTAGAACAGTTGCGAAATACCGCGCAGAGCTTAATATCAAATCATCTTTCGACCGCAAATAGACGTTATTACAAATCGCCCTTACTAAATAGTATAAAATTCCCATATAGAAGAGTTTTTTTCTTTACGATTCTCTTTTTCACGCATTATACTATATTCATAGAAGCTTGGTGCGCATGCATCGGACTTCTGAATCGCAAACCATATTTACGGGAGGTTATATGAATATAACAGTAAATTCTGTAGGTTTCACTATGGACCAGGATCAGACAGATCTTGTAAACAAAAAACTTGAGCGCATCAAATATGCAGAAGATCTTATAGTAAGTGGTGCGGTTAAAGTAAAAGAAGACAAAAAATATTATTTTGATACAACACTTAGTTTCCGCTGGGGTGCAACTGCTCACGTAGAAGCAGATGATTATGAGTTTGCAACATGTCTTAACAAAATGATAGACGTGCTCGATTTGAAAATCAAGAAAGAAAAAGACAAAGTTCAGCAGAAATAATTTTTTAATTGGAGTGCAGTCTGCCATTGAATAACGTTCTTGTGTCACGGCTGCACCTGTTGAAAATTCTTATTGATGCGTGTATATTTCCGGTATGGCTGATAAAGACTTTACGGTTCTGGATCTTCTCGATTTGAACCTGAAAGGACATAACTCTCTTAATCTTCGCTGCGTCAACGGTCGTAGAGGCCTGGACAGAAAGATTACCATACCGGATTTGAACCGGCCCGGACTCGTTTTGTCCGGATTTTTTGAGTCATTTGCCTACCAGCGCGTTCAGGTTTTTGGACGCGGTGAAGTCGCTTATCTTCATAAACTCATTTCTGAAAACAATACAACCACAATAAAACAGCTTTTTACATATACAATCCCATGCTGCGTATTCACTCATGGCTTGGAAATCCCGGAGCAGTTCAGCACGATTGCGGAAGAAGCAGGGTGCCCTGTTCTTTCCACCGACCTTGAGTCTACGGAATTCTCCACACGTCTTTTGCGCGTTTTCTCAAATATTTTCGCGCCCAAAAAGACGATGCATGGTGTTCTTGTTGAAGTTTTCGGTGTCGGCATCATCCTGATTGGTGATTCCGGCGTTGGAAAAAGCGAGACAGCTCTTGAGCTTATCGAGCGCGGACACCGCCTTGTCGCAGATGATATCGTCGAGATTCGCTGCGTTAACGGTAACTCCGTGCTTGGAAAGGGTGCCAACAAGATTATCAGCCATCACATGGAGATAAGGGGTTTGGGCATCATAAACATCGAGCAGCTGTACGGTGTCGGTGCGATTCGTGAGCAGAAAGAAGTTCAGCTTGTCGTAAAGCTTGAGGAATGGGATACAAACAAGATATACGACCGTCTTGGTACAAAAGAAATCACAATGGAACTTCTCGGCGTAAAGATTCCTCTTTTGGAAATACCTGTTAAGCCGGGTAGAAATGTTCCAATTATTATAGAAACCGCTGCAATGAATGAAAGGCTCAAGTCTATGGGTTATAATTCAGCGCGCGATTTCAATCAGAATGTCCTTAATTGGATAGAGAACGGACAAGCTCAGTCTGTCTATGACGGAAGCGATGATTCGTACTAAAACTGTGCTATGCACAAAGCGTTCGTAACGGATTATGGCTACGAAAACGCTACAAGGAGATTAGAATGGCATCTGTAGAGAAACTTCTTACTGTAAGAAACCGTGCTGGTATTCATGCCCGTCCGGCTGCTCTTATTGCCCAAACTGCTAATAAATTTGCATCAGAAATTCTCATCGAGAAAGATTCTACGACAATCAACGCTAAGTCTATCATGGGTGTCATCACGATGGCGGCAGGATACAATACTGTTCTTACGCTTAAGGCAGAAGGAAGCGACGCCCAGGCTGCTGTCGATGCAATCTACAATCTTTTTGAGAATAAATTCGAAGAAGAATAAAAAAATATACAATTTTGTATTGTATTTTTTAAAAACATATTGTAAAGTGTATAGTATATATGAAAGAACTTACAGAAAGACAGCTTCAGGTTCTTCGTTTCATACAGAGCTATACAGAAGCAAACACATGCCCGCCTACGGTAAGGGAAACGGCAGAGTATTTCTCTATTTCGCTTAAGGCTGTTCAGGATCATATCGCTGCGCTCAGAAAAAAAGGCTATTTGTCCAGAACGGAAAAACGTTCTCGGTCGCTTAAGGTTCTCATTGATGACAGACCGGAAATGTGCGGCAGAAAAGTGGTCGAGATTCCTGTAATTGGAACGGTCGCCGCCGGCAAGCCGCTTTTTTGCGACGAGAATTTCGAAGGCTACGTGAAACTCCCCGACAGTATGCTTGCTCCTGGAAGTAAGTATTTCGCGCTTCATGTCCGCGGTACAAGCATGATAAACGCCGGCATCCTTGACGGTGACCTCGCTATAATTCGGCAGGATTGTGTTGCTCAGAATGGCGATATCGTTGTGGCTGTTCTTGACGACTCGGCAACGCTCAAGCGCTTTTTCAAAGAGCCGACTCGTATCCGCCTTCAGCCTGAAAACCCGGAATTCAATCCAATATACTGCAAGAATGTGCAGATTATCGGAAAGCTTTCTAACATAATCCGCTCGTACTGATGTATTCCGTTCCTCTTTTCCTTTATACAGGTCCAGAATTCGGCGAAAGAAACGATGCCGTTGCCGAGATGAAGCTTGCGGCAGAGAAGAAATTCGGTTCGCTCGATTATCATCAGCTTTATACAGCGGATGTTTCCCTTAATGATGTCCTTTCTCTTTTGCAAAACGGAAATCTTTTCGTTCCTGCTCGCTTTGTCGTGTTGAGGGGAGCGGAGGCAATCAAGAAAAAAGAAGATATAGAGCTCCTTTCCAAATGGTGCGATGAGCTTAAATCAATTCAGGCGGAAGATGTTTGGCTTTTCCTTATTTCAGATGAGACATCTGTAGATAAAAAACTGGAGAATCTTGTTCCCAAAGAACACAGAAAGATTTTCTGGGAAATGTTCGAGGACCGCAAGGAGCAGTGGCTTGAATCATTCTTCCGTAAAAACGGGTACAGAACGGATCCTGATGTCGCGGAGCTGATTCTTTCGCTTGTCGAGAACAATACCGAGGCTTTACGTACAGAATGTTCCCGCTTTTTTGTCTGCTTCGAGAAGGATCATGTGATTACTACGGACGATGTAGAGTCGATATTGGCGCATAATAGGGAAGAGTCGGCTTTTACGCTTTTTGACGCTATGGCTGCCGCCGAGCATGAGCCTCAAACAAGGCTTTCGGAGGCGCTTTCCATTTTGCAGAAGCTCCGTAACTCAAAAGATTCGAATTATGTGTCGCTCATAGCCGGCTTAACATGGTGCTTCAGAAAGCTGAAAGTTTGGCATACGCTTGCAAAAGAAAACGGCCTTTCAGATTTTAATCTTAAAATAAACGGATTTCAGGCGAAGAAAATGCAGCAGAAGTACAGGGCGGCAGCCCGCATCTGGAATACTTCGCAAACAGAGTCCGCAATTTCGCTTCTCTCGCAGACGGACATGATGATACGTTCGTCTGGCTCGTCTGTTGAATCAATTGGCTTGCAGACTCTGATATATTGTCTATGTATGAAAAAGGGTTCTGCCCTCTCTGATTACGAAATCAGTTGATTTCGGTTTCGCTGAGCAAATTTTTAAGGGCTACAAGCTCTGCTTTAGTCAGTGTTACGCCTTTTCCCATCTTGCTGTGGTCAGGAGACCAGCTTCGAATATCATACTTGGGATCACGTCCGCCCCATGAAACAAGGTTAAGTTCTGTAGTCCAACCGCTTTTGCTTGTTGAGAACGCGCCCAGTGATTCTACAATCTGAAAAGAAAAATCGTCCGCCATTTTTTCCTCCTTATAAAACAATGCTGCAACCGTTATGCCGGCATGCTTTCTTTTGAACTTGCCGCAATCGTGACCATTTTTGTCAAAATCAATTAAAAGTATATCACTTTCTTACGAAATATGAAAATTTTTTATACAAAACATTTTTTTATGAAAAAGAAATAAGTTGTAACAATTCGAAAAGTGGTGTAGACTGTTTGATAGGTATGTTTAAAAACTAGACGACCTGAAAAAAAAGATTGCTGTTTATAAGATGTCTTTACCGATTAAAAATCGATAAAAATGCTAACAGTGTCAATTAAATTAGGAGGAAATATGAAAAGAGTTCTGTTCCGTATTTTTCTTCTGTGTACGATTCTCACGCTGTTTGTTGCTTGTGGATCTGATGCAGAACCAGAAGAACCGGCTGGACCTACGGAAGTGGAAGTAACGACACCTGCTCCCGCTCCTGTTACGCCGGAACCGGTAGTATCCGAGCCAACAATTGACTGGGCTGCCATAAATGCTGGAAAGATCAGTGCCGTAAACGAAGCTCGTACTGCTGCTATTGCTACGGGTGCGAACTACTGTTTCGAAGAATACTTCGATGGTGTAGATGCTGCTTATGCTGAAGAGCTTGCTGCTTATAAAGCTGGCGGAGACCCGGAGAAATTTGGTAAGGCTGCTGACGAATATGTTGTGTTGTATAATGCATTCGCGAATCTTGGCAAAGCACAGGCTGATTGCATCTATGCTTATAGTTTAGGATACGACGAATACGATGAGAAAAACATGGCTCTTGGTGAAGCACTCTTTGAAGAAGTTGAGGCTCTTGCTGCTAACAAGCCTCTCGATTCAAATGCTTTGTATGCTAAATCAAAAGAGCTCGCTGATGTATATGCATTGGCTGTTTCTAACGGTAAGATGATTGACAATATCGTCAATACTTATCTTGCTGCTGAAGAAGCAGGCGCTGCTGAGTTGTTCCCTGGTGTTTTCGAAGCTGTAGCTGACATGGGCTATGAAGCTCTTGTTTTCTATAATACAGAGGGTACGCAGGAACAGCTTGAAGCTGATGCAGATAACTTGCTTGCAGTTTGCAAGGCATTCGTTGCAAGTTGCGAAGCAAATGATATTTACGATGAAATCTATGACAACGGTTTCGATGCATACGATTACAAGAATATAGCTCTTGGTGATGCTGCTACTGCAGATCTCGAGGCTGTTGTTGAAGAGTGCAATGCAACAGGCGTTGTTGATGGTAAGAAACTCTATGACAGCGCTTCTATCGTTCTTGGCTACTACAAGCAGTCATTGGACAATGGTTATGCAGTTGAACTTCTTCTCGCAACACGTGACGAAGCAATCGCTGCAGGTGCTGATGAGCTGTATCCGGTTGAGTTCGCTCGTATTGACGAGGCATCTGAGGCTTCTCTCGTTTATTTCAACGAGGAAGGAACTCAGGCTGAGCTCGATGCTGATTTGGCTAACTACGATGCTCTCTACAAGTCATTCATAAAGGCTGTTGCTATTGAAGATTCTTATTCATATATCTTCGCTAACGGTTTCGACAGATATGATGCAAAGAATCTCAATGCTGCTAATGCATCTGTAGACGAAGCTTTCGGCATTATTGACGGATCTTTGGACGGAGCTGCTGTAGCTGCAAAACTTGATGAAGCCGATGCTTATCTTACAAAGATTATCAGCAATGGTCACAACATCAACTTTGTATACTCTCTCAGAGAGAATGCAATTAGCTATGGTGCTTATGACTACTATCCTGATGAGTTCGACAGTGTTGACGCTTTCGCTGCTGGTATAGTTGATTCTTACAATGCAGGCGGAACACAGGAAGAACTTGATGCAGATATCGAAAGCTGCAGTTTCCTCTATAACGCGTTGATGACAGGCGTTGATATTCAGGATGCATGCGATCTCATCTATGATAACAATTTTGATGAGGTCGATTCTAAGGACCTCGCTGCTGGTGATGCTGCTGTTGCTGAAGTTTACGAACTTGCAGCTGCTCCTAAACTTGACGGAGAGGCAATCTTCGAGAAAGTTAATGTTGCCCTTGATTGCTATAGCCAGGTAATCATCAACTGTGAAAAGATGCTTGCAGTTTCTGATATAAGAGATGAAGCTATAGCTGCTGGTGCAGATGAGCTTTTCCCGGATGAACTCGATGCTGCTGACGCTCTTGTTGCAGAAGCTATTGAATACTTCAATGCTGAAGGAACACAGGAAGAGCTCGATGCTGATATCGACAATTTCGAGAATGTTTACACGGCATTCCTTACAGCTTGTGAAGCAAAAGATGCTTACGACGAAGTTATTGAGAACGGCTATGATGAGCTCGATACTAAGAACTTCGCTGCTGGTAACAAAGCTTACGAAGAAGCAAAAGAAATTGCTAACACAACACTTGATGGTGCTGCTTTCTTAGAGAAGACAACAGATGCTAAGTTCTACTATAACAAGATTCTTGACAACGTTGATATGTGTCTTGAAGTTCTCGCTACAAGAGACGAGGCTATAGCTGCTGGTGCTGAGGATTACTTCCCAGCTGAGTTCGCTATGGTTGATGACCTCATGTACGAGGCTGTTGAGTACTACAATGCAGAAGGAACACAGGAAGAACTTGATGCTGACGCTGAAAACTTCAAGAATATCTATGTTGCGTTCATCGTTGCTGTAAATGCTCAGGATGCTTATGACTCAATCATCGAGCAGGGCTATGACCTCTACGATCAGAAGAACTTCGAAGCTGGTAACGTAGCTGATGAGAAAGTTGGTGAACTTGCTTACAGCACACCGATAAGCGGAAAAGCTATTCTTGCTGCTGTTCATGATGTAGACGACGCTTACAACCAGGTTATCGACAACGGTCAGATGATTGACGGCGTTATCGCTATAAGAGAAGAAGCTGTTGCTGCTGGTGCAGATGAGTACTTCCCAGAAGAGCTCGCTTATGCAGATGAGTGCGCTGTTGATGCAGTTGTTTACTACAACGAGCAGGGAACTCAGGAAGAGCTTGAAGCAGATGTTGAGAACTTCACATATGTTTACAAAGCATTCTATGAGGCTTCTGAAGCTGCAAATGTATATATCCGTATCGTAGAGAACGATTTCCAGTCTTACGACAGAAACGGTTTCGCTGCTGCTGAAAAAGCAACTGATGAGCTTGAAGAGCTCGCTTACACAGATGCAGACGGAAAGGCTCTGTATACAAAGGCTGCTGAAGTTCACGCTGCTTACAACAAAGTTGTAGCAAATGCGTTCAAGAAGAAGTCAGATGCTGTTCGCAGCGAATATCTGGCTATAAAGAAAGATGCAGATGGTATCAAGGCTAACGTAGCAGACAAGCAGGGATACGCTGGTGCAGAAACTCGCATGAAGAATGCTGAGGCAATATTCGCAAGAATGTCTTACGAAGCAGCTTTCTCCGAGTATTCAGCAGCTAAGGAAGCAATGAGCTCCGTATACGAAAGCGTACTTGAAAAGCGCAATGCTGCTATTGAAGCTTTGGAAAGAGGCCGTGCACGTGCAGAAGAACTTAGTATTCTTGCAGCTCAGGCTGATATAATCGCACCTCTTTCAAATAATTAGGAGGCAAGATGATGAAGAAGTTTATTTGTTCTTTATTAGTAATTTTTTGCATGGTTCTGCCTGTTATTTGTGAAAGCTGGGCTGATTCAAGATCTTTGAAGGCGGCCGATGATTATGATAGGCTTGCACAGGAAGCTTTTGACAGAGGCGATTATGTCCTTGCTCTTGAGCTCTCACAACAGGCTGAGGTTAAGAGAAACGAAGTTGAGATCGTAATCAACGAAAAACTCGCTGAAGCTGAAATTGATGCTGGAAAGAGAGAAGAAGCAAGAAGACTGGCAGAAGCTAATGCTCGTGCCAGAAGAGAAGCTGAAGCTCAGAAAATGGCAGAGGCAGAGAGCAGCATAGCTCTTGCTGAAAACCAGCTTGTTTGGGCAAAAAATGCACAGGGTGATGTTTATTATCCTATGACATATACTGCAGGTGAGCAGGCTCTCCAGAACGCTAAAATTGCTTTCCAGGCAAGAGAATATGATTCTGCTAAGGAGTATGCTCTTGACGCTATCAATGTTCTGGCTGAAATCTCAGACACAACTCCGCTTCCAAAGTACTACATTGTTCGTCCTTGGGAAGAGACAAGAGACTGTTACTGGAACATTTCAGGAAGATCATACGTTTACAACAATCCTACTCTGTGGGAAAACTTGTATAATGCAAATAAGGCAAATATGGAAGATCCTTCCAACCCAGACCTTATCCATCCTGGTATGAAGATCGAAATTCCTAGCATCGCTGGTGAAGTTCGTGCCGGTACATACGATTCATCAATCAAATACGATACATTCAAGATTAAATAATTTTGAACGTATAGTTTAGATTAATGTGATTGAAAGGCTGCTTTTTGAAAAAAAAAGCAGCCTTTTTTTTGACAATTTTGAATATTGCCACTATTCTATAAATGTAAGGGGGAACTTATATGGCAATAATAGCTATTTCAAGACAGGTTGCAGCTCTTGGCGATGAGGTTGCTAGAGAACTCGCAAACCGGACGGGATATAGATTTGTCGATAGGAAATATATTGAAAAACGAATTATTGATCTTGGTTTCCCTGAAGACAAGATGAAGAAGTATGACGAGCGAAAACCGGGTTTTTTCGCGTCGTTAGCAAAAAATCGTGATGAATATCTAGATTATCTTCAGACGGCTGTTCTTGAGTCTGCATTGGACGGAAATTGCATATTAATAGGTCGTGGTGCATTCATTATCCTTGAATCTCTTCCTAATTTGATTTCTGTGCGTTTTGTGGCAAAAAATGATGTACGTATAAAACGGTTGATGGATGAGTTCAGTTGGAGCGAAAAACAGGCAATGCAAAGAATCGAAGAGAGCGATTCAAACCGTTTGGGTTTCCACAAGAGTTTTTTCAATCTTGTTAATGAAGATCCGTCTCATTTTCATCTGACAATTAATACAGGAATACTTAATGTTGAAGAATCTGCGCTTGTAATAGATGATCTTCGTAAATCGCTAATAACGCCGGAGAAAGAAAAGAATGGCGCGGAGAAGCTAAAATGCCTGTATGATGCTCAGAAGCTCGTTAATACGCTGATTTTCGACTATAAACTTAATATTATCTTCTTGAAGGCTGTTATCAATGGGGATACGGTTGTGTTGCACGGTGTCTCTGATTCTGCCGCAGTAACGGAAAAGGCAGTTACGATTGCAGCAAGCCTTATGCCGGATAAAAAAGTAGAATCTTGCATAAGTATTGTACAAGATTTTAAGGCTTATCCATAAAAGTGTATTGACTTTTTTCGTGTATGTTCTGATATTTTATACATGACTAAAGCTGATAAATTCACAACTGTAAGACTCGTATTTGCACCGATTTTTTTGATTATTTACATATTGCCAGAATGGTTTCCTGCATCTGGTTTTATAACTGGATGCATTTTGTTGCCATTGCTTTGTTTTGCTGAGTTTACTGATTTTTTGGATGGTTTTTATGCTCGGAAAATGAACAATGTCAGCGATTTTGGTAAGCTGTATGATCCTTTCGCAGATGTAGTGCTTCACCTTAGTTCATTCTTCTGTTATGTACATACTGGATATATGTCATTCATCGTTCTTTTGTTGTTGTTTTACAGAGAGACGGGAATGTTGTTCTTGCGCATGGTTGCTGCCAAAAAAGGTGTAGCCGTAGGCGCCAGAAAAGGCGGAAAATTAAAGACGGTCCTTTATATCGCTACGAGTTTTGTCTGTTTGGCAGTTGATACATTGGTAAGACTTGGTGTAAATATAAGCGGATTTGAAAATATTTCTACTATAGTAATAACAGTAATGTCTATTTTGTGCGTAGTTGCTTCGTATGTTTCATTAATAGACTATTTGATTTCATTTAAATCGATTTTTTTCGGAAAAAACTGAAAAAAAGCAGCGCGACATATTGACAGTTTTAAGTGAGTGTGATATGTTGTGTTCCGTTGCGCCCCAAAAGAGCGCGGCGCCGAGAAGCTCCTTCTTGAACGGCTTGAAAAAAAAAGTTGAAAAAAAGAAG
>JAEEGK010014675.1_pt1 | contig 17468 bp, 8 predicted proteins | sample 8958771 | NCBI WGS metagenome assembly JAEEGK01 (sample SAMN16246547, study PRJNA631951) | gut metagenome | biome: gut microbiome; feature: rumen; material: SC-attached | host: Bos | place: Iran: Karaj | collected 2018-10
GATATCGCCCGACTTGACGGACGAAATGGCACCCGTCAAGTTCGACTTGCGCTGTACGCCGTAACCTACCACCACTACGTCCTCAAGAAGCTCGGAGTCTTCGAGCAGGGTGATGTCGATGACGGTGCGGTTGCCCACAGGAATCTCCTGCGATGCATAGCCGATGAACGAGACGGCGAGCACCTGGTTGGGGCTTACATTGGGGATGGAATAACGGCCATCGAGGTCGGTGGTCGATCCGTTGGTGGTGCCTTTCACCAGCACGGTTGCACCCATGACGGGCTCACCTGTCTGGTCAACGATGGTACCAGTGATGGTCTGCTGGGCCCACACCTGGGCTGAGGTCACCAGCGAGACGACAGCTGCTAACAATAGCATGCCGATTCGTTTGTAGAGATTTTTGCTTCTCATTTCAATTAGTTTTAAATGTGTAAATAATCAGATTCTTTTTCCAAAGAATGAATAAGTGATGAAAAATCTGCTGCAAAGATATAGAGAAAGAGAAAGGGATGTGAGCACGGGAGTCCAATCGAAGGAAACAGGCGTCCGCTGTCGGGCAATCAGCGTCCAACGGGCCATCAGCGTCCAAATCAGGGGGTCGAAACGTACACAACGACGTGCTTCTGCTCGAAGCCGAACGAGCAGAGCAGGCGGGTGATGCATCCGCAACCGTTGGCGATGGCATCGGTCATCAGCCCGTCGCGCAGGGCATGGTGTTCCACTTGGTCGAGCGCCTGCTGGTGCATTTTGTCAAGATCTGCCTGGCTCCACTTGTTGCTGTCGTGGAAGACGGTCTTGTCGCTCGGATTGCATCGGCGCGAGAGGATGCCTGGGGCAGGCAGACGCACGGTGATGGCACTGTCGCCTTGGAGGGTGACGTCGGCATTGGTGAGGTGGCTGAGGTCGAAACCTGCTTCGATGGTGACATTATAGATGATGACAAGATCGTCGTCGGGGATGGGCCACTGACGGTCCTTGGTGCTTACGATGGGCAGTTCCTCGTAGTAGGAGGCTGTGACGAACTGCTGCATCGAGCGGATGCTCTCGACGATAGGGGTGTCGGTCCAGATGGTTTGCTGGGGCACAAAAGCTTCGTGCATGCGTCGGCCCAGTCGGCTGAAAGGTGTCTCGACACCAGGGAGCAGGTGGATGCCCCAAAGGATGATGGCTGCAAGGAGGAGCCAGGCTATGGTTGCTCCCTTTGGTCGCGTCCGAGAGAAACGAAGAATTGTTTTCATGGCTTATTCGAATACGATTTTACAACGGGCAGGATTGTAGCCCGCCTGAGACAACATGGAGCGGAAGAACACTTCGGCCTTGGCTTCGGCCTGCGGGATGATGCCGAGCTTTCGGATGGTGAGCTTCACCTGTTTCTCGCCTTCCGCCAGCACGGCATTGCGCTCGGCTGCAGTGAGGTCGCTCGAGATGCCGGTGATGCGTTCATAAACGTGGCGCACCTCGCTGTTGGGGATGTTCACGTCGAACACCTCGCAGTGGGGTAGAGTGAGCACAACGGTGCTGTCGTGGGCAATGGCAAGCGCATCGGGGCGGATCCTGCTCGTTTCGATGCCTGCCGTGACGTGGGCGGTAAGGCTGTAGAGCACTTCCTTGTCGCCGAGTATGCGCCAGACGGTCTGGTCCTTGCTGCCGCAGATCTCGCGGAGGGTGTATTCGACGAAGACAAGCCGGCTTTCTTCCTGCAGACGGGCAAGGCGCTGTTGAGCCACAGCTTGGCGTCGTTGCGCCTCGTCGCCATCGATGCTGCTACATGCGCAGAGGAGCGCCGTCATGACGAGCAGGCAGGGGAGAAGGGCTTGAAGGGTTGCTCCCGTTGGTCGCGTCCGAGAGAAGCGAGGGGTTCGAAGGTTCATGGTTCTGGGTTTTATTTGCTTCTATATGAAGATAGACAAGAGGTGAAAATGGCAGGAGACTGCGGGCTCAATGCCCTGTCTCTACTGCCGGAAAATGTGCTGCCTCAATAGCAGCAGAAAATTGCACTTCGTGCAGAAAATAAGCCTCGACCTTAACATATTGGGGCCGGATGGATTTTTCGCACGAAGTGCGATTTTTTGCAGGTATTGGACCTGCTCATTTTCTTGCAGAAACAACCAGGCCATTGGGGCCGAGGTTGTCTGCATTTTCACCTCTCTATTTCCGTTCAATCGAAAGTTCGCTGCAAAGATAAGGTCTTTTTCCGGAATCTCCAAATTTTTGTTCCAAAAAACGTGCATAACCGAGGCTGGCACCATCCTCACGGACGATGCCAGCCTCGAATTACACATATACACACATATTTTTTACTAACACTTTAACTGCTGCAAAGATAGGGGAAACGGGTGAAACAGAATAGCATTTTTCGTTCAAAGTGGGGAGATTTCAACATTTGTTGTATTTTTTGAATCAAAATTTGCATAAATCCGATGAAAAATTTGGAGAAAAACGCAAATTTCGCTATTTTTGCCGTCGTAGATTGTGCCTTTTACGAGAAAGCCTCATTCGTCGAAAAGAATAATACCGTCATGAAACGACATTTTTATCTTATTATTATATTTCTGTCCCTGCTGACCATTGCCCTGTGCATCATGTCGTGCGGGGAAACCACCACTGTCGATTACCGCATCGGCGTGTCGCAATGCAGCGATGATGCCTGGCGCACCAAACTCAACGAGGAGATGCGCCGCGAACTGCTGTTCTACCCGGGTGTCACCCTCGAAGTGCGGTCGGCCGACGACGACAACGAACGTCAGGCGCGCGACATCGACTACTTCATCGCCCAGGGCGTCGATCTGCTCGTGGTTTCGCCCAACCGTGCCGACTCGCTCACGCCCGCCGTGTCGAAGGCCTTCGATGCTGGCATTCCCGTGATTGTGGCCGACCGAAAGGTGACGGGCGACAAATATACGGCTTTCGTGGGCGGCGACAACCTTGAGGTGGGCAAGCTGCAGGGCGAGTACCTGCAAAGGGTGCTGCCCCAAGGCGGCAAGGTGCTCGAAGTGATGGGCCTGATAGGTTCCACTCCCCAGGAACTGCGTCATCAGGGCCTCATCGAATCGCTCGGCGACACGGGCGACCGTTATCAGTTCGTGCAATGCATGGGAGCGTGGAAGCGCGACAAGGGTGAAGCCGAGGTGCAGAAGGTGCTCGCGCAGCATCCCGACATCAAGGTGATACTGGCACAGAACGACCAGATGGCCATCGGGGCAAGCCGTGCCCTGCAAAGTGCCCGGCTCGACCATAAGGTCTTCATCATGGGCGTGGATGGCCTGACAGGCACGGACAATGGCATCGAAGCCATCCGAAACGGTACAATTGACGTGTCGGCCACCTACATCACAGGCGGTGACCTGATTGTGCAGACGGCGATGAAGATTCTGCGCGGCGAGCCCTTCGAGCGCGATGTGGTGCTGCCCACGTCGCTCATCGATATGGGTGCTGCCAAGAGCATCGACAACGTCTATCGCGAAGTGGACCATCAGATCGAGACGGTGAAGATGCTGCAGGCGCGTGCCGATTCCTACTGGCAGCAGCTCGACCTCGAACGCACACTGATGTACGTGTTGCTGGCATTCCTGGCGATGGCGCTGCTGTTCCTTATATTCTTTTATCGCAACTACCGGCAGAAACGTCGCCTGGGCGAAAGCCTGAACCGCCAGAAGGCGCTGCTCAAGGCGCAGCGTGACCAGCTTGCCGAGCAGAACATCCAGCTGAAGCGCCTGAGCCAGCAGGTCGAGGAAGCTACCAAGGCGAAGATTGCATTCTTCACCAACGTGAGCCATGACTTCCGCACGCCGTTGACGCTGATTTCGGCACCCTTGGAACAGATTCAGCAGAAACTCGACCGCGGCGAGCTCGACGGTGCCGGAGGCAAGGACCCCGAGGCGACGCAACTCCTGAACCTGGCGTTGAAGAACGTCAAGGTACTGCAGCGACTGGTGGGCCAGTTGCTCGACTTCCGCAAACTTGAGAGCGGAAAGCTCGACCTCGACCTGAAGCCTGTCGATCTGCGCCAGGCTTGTCAGACAAGCTTCGGCTACTTCAAGGGTCTCGCCTACAAGAAGCACATCAAGCTGGACTTCTCGGCCGACGAGGGCGACTACCGCACCATGGCCGACCTCCCCAAGCTCGAACGCGTCTTCTTCAACCTCATGGGCAATGCCTTCAAGTTCACCCCCGAAAATGGCAGAATCGCGGTATCCCTCTCAACCTCGAACCCCTCAAACCCCTCGAACCCCTCAAACTCCTCAAACCTTTCGAACTCCTCGTCCGAGCAAGTCCTCCCCCTAAGCAGGAATTCTGCCCCCGCTGTTCGGGGGATTGAGGGGGTGCGGAGGAACGAGGGGGTCTCCTCCATAATCCTCCGCGTCGCTGACACGGGTCCGGGCATCAATGTGGAGCACATCCAACGCATCTTCGAAAACTTCTATCAGGTCGATTCGGCGCGACACGAGGGGTCGGGCATCGGCCTCGCTGTGGCAAAGAGTTTCGTCGAACTGCATGGTGGCACCATCGAAGTGCAGAACCAGACCGAAGGTACAGGCACGATCTTCACCGTCACCATCCCCCGTGTAGCCGTGACCGAGGACGAAACGGTCGATGCAGGTAGTCTGCAGATCGATGCAGCCACCATCGAAACCGAGTTGGGCGATTCGTTTGAAGGGGAGAACGCCATCGAGAGCGAACCCAAGCCCCTGGTACTCGTCATCGACGACAATGCCGACCTGCGTCAGTATATGCAGATGCTGCTGGGCGAACACTATCGCGTCATCACGGCTGGCGATGGCCTGACGGGTGTGGGCAAGGCCATGCGAACGGTGCCCGATGTGATCGTCTGCGACATGATGATGCCCGTGATGGATGGCATCGAGTGTTGTCGTCGTCTCAAGCAGGAGGTCAACACCAGCCATATCCCCATCCTGATGCTCACGGCCAATGCCATGGACGAACAGCGCGTCAAGGGTTTGGCCGAGGGTGGTGCCGATGCCTATATGTCGAAGCCCTTCAATGCCGACGTGCTGCGTGCCCAGCTTCGCTCGCTGGTCGATAATCACAACCGTGTGCGCGACTTCTTCGGTTCCCAACCGGGTGCGGTGCCTAAGACCGATGCTCCTGACACTCCTTCAATCGACGACAAGTTCCTCGTCAAAATGAAGGACATTATCGAACGCCGTCTCAGCGATTCGGACTTCGGCGTGGAGCAGTTGGGCGACATGATGGGCATGAGCCGTGCACAACTCTATCGCAAGACGAAGGCGCTGACCAACTATTCGCCTGTCGAACTCATTCGCAACATGCGACTCAAGCGGGCACAGCAGATGCTCGCCCAGGGCGACGACACCATTGCACAGGTGGCTTATTCCGTGGGATTCACTGCTCCAAGCTATTTCACCAAGTGTTATAAGGACTTTTTCGGCGAAATGCCTAACGAATTGGTGAAGCGGAAAACCGGAAATAACTAAAGAAATAACAAAAATCGTTCGTATTATAGAATATTTGTTGTAGATTTCGCGTCTGCAACAAATATTCTTTTTTGTGCATCATTCGTTTCATCTGCTTTTTTCGAAAGGTCGTATCTTTGCACCGCGAAATAGGAAAATACCTTCCAAAACCTCATACATCTTTAATTTTTAAAACCAAACGCAAATGAAACGATTCCTTTTGATTACAGTCATGGTGCTCTGCACCGCCGCGCTGGCCATTGGTCAGACAATGACTGTCCGTGGCAACGTCATTTCGAAGACCGACGGCGAACCCATCATCGGTGCCTCGGTCTATGTGACCGGTAACACCACTACTGGCACAATGACAGACTTCGACGGCAATTTCATGCTTGAAGTGCCGCAGAACACCGAGAGCATCACGATCTCGTACATCGGTTTCCAGAGCCAGCAGCTGAAGCCCGAAGCTCAGATGAACGTTGTGCTGAGCGAAGATGCCGAGATGCTCGAAGAGTTCGTGGTTGTCGGCTACACCGTGCAGCGCAAGGCCGACCTCACGGGCGCCATCTCGGTGATGGACATGAAGAAACCTACCTCCGAAGGTAGTCCCTCGATGGTCAACTCCATGCAGGGCCGACTCCCCGGCGTAAGCATCACCACCGATGCAGCTCCTGGTGGCGGCGGTTCCAACATCCGCGTACGTGGTATGGGTACCATCAACAACAGTTCCCCGCTCTACGTCATCGATGGTGTGGCTTCGACCGAAAACCTTAACTCCCTCAACCCTGCCGACATCGAGAGCATCCAGGTCCTCAAGGATGCAGCCTCGGCTTCTATCTACGGTTCACGTGCCGCCAACGGCGTAGTCATCATCACCACCAAGCGTGGCAAGGGCGACCGCCTGTCGGTCAATGTCGGCTACAGCGCTTCGATGCAGACCATCGCCAGCAAGTACGACCTGCTCAATGCACAGCAGTGGGGCGGCGTCTACTACCAGGCTATGGCCAACGACAATGCACTGGGTGCCATCAACACCGACCTCTACAGCTTCGATGGCAGCGGCAATGGCACACTGCGCAGCACGAGCGCCAGCGGTTACGAACTGGGCAACAACAACTGGCAGGACGTCATCTATCGCACCGCCTGGACCCACAACATGAACGCCAGCGTCAGCAACAGCGGCGAGAAGGGCACGATGATGTTCTCGGTCAACTACATCAACCAGGACGGTATCCAGAAGGAGACTTTCTATCAGCGCTTCAGCGGCCGTCTCAACAGCACCTATAACGTGAGCAAGTGGTTCACCGTAGGCGAAAACCTCATGGTGGCCAAGTGGATGCAGAACTTCGACGCTTCGGCAGGCGACCGCGGCATCGCTTCGCTGGCCATGCTCCAGCACCCCGGCATTCCCACCTACCAGAGCAATGGTCTGTTCTCCGATCCGATGGTGATTGCAGGTTCCGACTATGCCAACCCCATGCAGAGCCTCTACAATGCCAAGGACAACCGCAGCGAGAGCTGGCGTATCTTCGGCAATGCTTTCGCCGAGTGGAAGCCCGTCAAGGGACTTACCCTCAAGTCGAACATCGGTATCGAGCACGTTCAGTACAATAATAATAATTATGGTCACAAGATCCACGCCACCGACGGCGATGCATCGGTTTCGGTAAGCCGTGCCTACGGTCAGGGCGACACCTGGACCTGGACCAACACCGCCACCTATGTCGGCAACTGGGGCAAGCACAACCTCGTCGGGCTGGCTGGTATCGAGGCCATCGGTTACAAGAGCGACGGCATGTCGGCTTTCCGCGACGGCTATGCTTTCGAGGATAAGCATTTCATGGTGCTCGATGCAGGCACCGGTCATCAGACCAACGGCGGCTCGAAGGCCGAATGGGCACTCTTCAGCTACTTCTTCAAGGCTGACTACAACTTTGCCGACCGCTATCTCGCCAGCTTCACCGTTCGTCGTGACGCCACCTCGCGTCTCCACAAGGACAACAATTCTGGCATCTTCCCAGCCTTCACCCTCGCCTGGCGTCCCACCGCTGAGGCTTTCTGGAAGGAGAATGACTTCCTCACCGACCTGAAGATTCGTTTCGGCTGGGGCCAGAACGGTAACCAGAGCGCCATCGGCGACCCAACCGCCTACTACAGCCTCTATGCTTACGATCCGGGCAACTCGTCGTACGACCTCAATGGTACCAACACCAACGTCGTTTCGGGTATCAAGGTATCCTACACCGGCAACAAGGACCTCAAGTGGGAGACCACCACGCAGACCAACGTCGGCCTGGACATGCAGTTCTTCCACGGTGCCCTCGGCCTGAGTGCCGACTGGTACTACAAGAAGACCACCGACATGCTCTATCAGCCACCCGTGCTTACCGTAGCCGGCGAAAATGCAGTCATCTACCTCAACCAGGGCGAGATGGAGAACACCGGTCTTGAGTTCCAGCTCGACTATCGTTCGCCCGAATATTCCAATGGTTTCAGCTGGAGCGCTTCTGCCAACTTCTCGGCCTACCGCAACAAGGTGGTGAAGATCTCCGACAGCAAGCATTCCGATGGCGAGGACATCCGCATCATCGAAGGCGAGCCTATGGGTGTTTACTACGGCTACATCGTCGATGGCATCTTCCAGAACGCCGAAGAGGTTTCCAACTCTGCTGTTCAGGGTGGCAAGGGCATTGGTCGCCTGAAGTACCGCGACATCAATGGCGACGGCGTCATCACCTCTGAGGACCGTTCCATCATCGGTGATCCGAATCCCGACTTCACTGCAGGTCTCAACCTCGACTTCTCGTGGAAGGGTCTTACCCTCAGCATGTTCTTCACAGGCGAGTTCGGCTTCGACATCTACAATTCGAACAAGCGTCAGCTCGAGTTCGTAAGCTCAGGCAACACCTATACCAACCGTGGCACTGCCATCCTCGATGCCTGGACACCCAACAACACCGGCGCTACCATCCCTGCTTTGACCTACAACGACAGCAACGACGAAAAGCGCATGTCAACCTACTTCGTGGAAGATGGTTCCTACCTCAAGATGAAGTACATCAAGCTCGGTTACGACATTCCTTCGAAGTTCTGCAACCGCATCAAGGTGGCCAACCTCAACCTCTTTGCCCAGCTTGAGAACATCTTCACCATCACCGATTACAGCGGTCTCGATCCCGAACTCAATCTCGGTGGCTGGGGCTGCCGCGAGGACAACGGTGCCTATCCGCGTTCGCGTACTCTCTCCTTCGGTCTTAACGTAGCATTCTAACCAACAATTATTAATTATTACTTGATAATCATTAATTGTTAATTGTTAATTATTAATTGTTATTTGTTAATTATTAATTGTTAATTGAAAATCATATGAAACTCTATAATATTTTTGCTACAAGTCTCCTCTGCGGTGCCGCCTTCTTCATGGCCAGCTGCAATGATATGCTCGAGACTTATCCCTACGGTCAGTTCACCGATGAGCAGATGGACGAGAATGCCGTCGATGGTCTGATGGCAGCAGCTTACGCAGGTCTGGAGGCTCACTTCATCGGCAACAACGAGGCTTTCTCGGGCCCATCCACCAACTGGGTCTTCGACGTACGCTCCGACGATGCCCTCAAGGGCGGTAGCGGCACTTCGATGGAGAACAACATCCACCTGCTCGAGATCTCCAGCATCTCGGCCACCAACCCCACCTGCCTCTTCAAGTGGGAGAACAACTACTACGCCATCTCGCGTGTCCACATCGCCATGCGTTCGGTGCAGAATGCCACTTCGCTCAGCGAGACCGTCAAGGCTCAGTATCTCGGCGAACTCAAGTTCCTCCGTGCCTACTACTACTTCGACCTCTATCGCATCTTCGAGCGCTTCCCCTATTTCACCGAGGACGAGAACGCCAGCGAAATCCGCTACGACCGCTATACCCGCGCCGAGATGATAGGCTTCATCCTCGACGACCTCAAGGAGGCTTATTCGGTTCTTCCCGATCGTCAGACTTCGGTAGGCCGTGTGAACAAATTTGGTGCTGCTGCCATGCTGGCACGTGTCAGCGCCTACGAGCGCAACTGGAACGACGTGGCCACCTATGCCAAGGCTGTGATCGACTGCGGACAGTACGCCCTCTACGACAACTACGGCGACATGTCGAAGATCGAGTTCAACAATACCCGCGAGTCCATCCTCGCCATGCAGTGCTCCAATGTGAACAACAATTCGCACATCAACTGGAGCAACCTGCTCAACATCACTTATAGCGAGGGCAACCTCTACGGCAGTGGCGACGACTTCTTCCACGCTTCGCAGAACCTCGTCGATGCCTTCCGCACCAATCCCGACACAGGTCTTCCTTACCTCAACGACGATGCTCCCGCCGAGAGTGTGACTTCCGACTACAGCGGTTCGCTCGACCCACGTCTCGACTACACCGTCGGCCGCATCGGCTTCCCCTGGCGCGACAATGGCACGGGCAAGTACATTTACGGTAGTGCCTGGATCCGCGACGCCAACACCTATAGTGGTTACAGCGGCAAGAAGTGGTGCATCGACCCCGACGATCCGATGTGTCTCAAGCAGTATCCTTACTCTTCGCCTCTCAACTTCATCTTCATCCGTTACGCCGACATCGTCCTCCTTCGTGCCGAAGCGCTCATCGAGCTCGGTCAGGACCTCAACGAGGCTCGCGACCTCATCAACCAGGTACGTCGCAAGGCCATCCGCACCGTCGAGCAGGCTGGCACCTATCTGCCCGTCGATCTCGATATCAACAAGGCTGACTACTATGTCGAGGAGTATTCTTCGGCCGGTTGGAACCAGGATTATGCACGCCGTGCCGTCCGCATGGAGCGTCGTCTGGAACTCGCTATGGAAGGTCAGCGCTGGTTCGACCTCTGCCGCTGGGGCAATGTTTCGGCCACGATGAATGCCTATTTCAAGTATGAGGCCAACTTCGAAGGCTACTACAGCGATGCCTCGATGTCCGACGACGAGATCTTCCTCCCAATCTCCCAGACCGAGGTTGACCGCAGCAACGGTCTCTATCAATAAAAGGGAACCCTAAAATTAATTGTTAATTGTTAATTATTAATTGTTAATTATGAAAACGACTTATCAATATATTGTTGCTGCACTCATCTCTGGCGTCGCCTTCTTCTCTTCCTGTAGCGATGTCGAACTGCCAGGCGCAGCCAACGAGGGTCTGCCCACCGTCTCGGGCCTCACTTCCACCCTCGACCGTCGCGAGCTGACACTCACCTGGAATGCAGTGCCCGGTGCCACCTCTTACGTTATCTATCGCAACAACGAGGTGGAGGCCACCGTCGATGCCAGCCAGACCAGCTACGTCGTGCTCTGCCCCTATGGCCAGAACCTCACCTTCACGGTCAAGTACACCACGGCCGACGGACTCATGTCGCTTGGCCAGTCGGTCGATATCTATATTGAGGCTCCTGAGGTGCCTTCCACCGGCACGATGATGGTAGGCTATGTGCTCACTGCCAACAGTTACAGCCAGCTGCCCGATGACGATGAGGTTGCTGCCGCCGAATGGTTCGAGCAGAACTACGTCTTCCAGGGCACCGGTGCCTTCATCACTCCCGATCAGATTGCTTCTCTCGACCCCAAGGTGTTCACCACCCTTTGGATACACATCGACCGTATCGGCATCGGTAAGGGCTACGAGAACCTGCCTTTCGACAGCCAGATTCTAGGCGACATCCGCAACTATGCGGTGAATGGTGGTAACCTCTATCTCACCAAGCACGCCACCCAGCTCGTCAACGGCATTGCCCGCATCGACGACATGTACGCCCCCGGCATCTTCAGTGATGGCGAAGGCGGCGTAGGCGGCGACATTTGGTGTGTCAACCCCGTCATCGGTTCCGGTCAGCCCGTTTCCTACAACCATCGCACCCACGCCCTCTTTGCAGGCATCGAGGGTGACGACCCCAACAACTACGGCTTCTACAACTTCCCGCTCGAAGGCCCCGGCCTGCGCGAAGACCACAACTGTATGTGGGACCTCAACGCCTACGGTTTCTCGGGCGACCCCAACGTGGTGGCCAACTGGGAGGCAGCTACCAACTCGACCGTCCTCGCCACTTGGGGACATGTCCAGGACTACTGCTGCGCCGGTATCGTAGAGTTCAAGAAGGGTAGTGGCTTTGGTGGTAAGATCATCGCCAACGGTCTCTCAGCCTACGAGTTCAAGCAGAACATCGACGGTGGCAACATCTATCAGGGCAACACCGAGCGACTCACCGCCAACGCCCTCGATTATCTGCGCGGCATCTCGAAGTTCAAGGCCGCTTATCTCCTCACTGCCGACAGCTACGAGAATCTGCCCGACGACGATGAGGTAGCTGCTGCACGCTGGTTCAAGGAGACCTACATCGACAACGACAAGGGTGCCTTCGTCACCACTGCCGACCTCGCCACCCTCGACGTCGCCATCTACAAGGCACTCTGGATCCACATCGACCGCATCGGTCTGGGCATCGGCTATGAGAACCTGCCTATCGATGCCGCAGGCTTGGCTGGCATCCGCCGTTATCTGGCCAATGGTGGCAACCTCTACCTCTCGAAGCACGCCACACAGGTCATCAGCGGTATCGCCCGCATCGAGGATCGCCTCGCTCCCGGCATCTTCAGCAGTGGCGAAGGTGGTGAAGGCGGCGACGTATGGTGCGTCAACAATGTCATCGGCTCGGGCATGGAGGTCAAGTACGACCATCGTGACCACGAGATCTTCGCTGGCATCAAGCTCACCGACCCCAATGGTTACGGCTTCCCCAACTTCCCGCTCGAAGGCCCTGGCGTTCGCGAAGACCACAACTGTATGTGGGACCTCAACGCCTTCGGCTTCCCCGGCGCTCCTAATGTGGTTGTCAACTGGCAGGATGCCACCGCTTCCACCGTCCTCGCTACCTGGGGACACGTGCAGGACTACTGCTGCGCTGGTATCATCGAGTTCAATCCCACTGCCGAATTCCTGGGCAAGGCCATCTGCAACGGTCTCTCGGCCTACGAGTTCAACCAGGCTGGCGGCAATGTCTACCAGGACAATGTCGAACTCCTCACCAAGAACACCATTGACTACTTAATGGAGTGATTTTAACCTAAACTGCGGGGAGTCGCGACCCCGCAGTCCTTTCCTCAAACATCATAATTATGAAAAAGCTTGGAACAACCCTTTTCGTAGCTTCCCTGGGCCTGCTCACAGTGGGCCAGGCCCAGGTTCTTTCCATTAAGATGGATGATGCTACCAACATTACCGGAGCCCGCACCCCGCTCATCGTCGATGGCGTTGTGGGCAAAGCCGTTCGTTTCGACGGCTATAGTCAGTACCTAAGCCAGTCAGCCGACCTGTCGAGCTGCACGTCCGATGTGACCTTCAGTCTTTGGACGGCTCTCGAGACCTATCCCATGATGAATATCGACATCGACAGGGAGGAATACACCAGCCTGGCTGGCAACATCAACGAAGGTGCCAAGACGGGCATGTCCTTCGATGTCAGCAATCGTGGCAACTATCAGTTCAAGTGCTACGTCAATAACTCGGTCATCGTCGTCAATGGCACGGGTACACTGCCCAAATACCAGTGGAACAACCTCGTCGCCACCGTCACCATCCCTGCCAGCGGACGTGGCAGCGTGTCGCTTTACCTCAACGGTCAGAAGGTCGCTTCGGGCACCACGGCACGCAATGCATCCATCTCCTGCGGCACGGCAGCCTTCCTCGTGGGCAAGAACACCAACGATGTCCGTCAGGACAAGTTCCTGCTCAACACCATCAACGGAATCATAGATGACATTAATATATATAATACTACGTGGAGCGCCGACGAAGTGGATTCGAACTACAAATCCCAGTTGCCCGCCGAGGCTCCCCAACTCTCTTATCCCGCCAAATATTGGGCCGACGAGATCCATCGTCCCAAGTTCCATGGTATGCCCAGCCACGCCTGGACCAACGAGAGTCATGGTATGACCTGGTCTGACGGCAAGTGGCACGTCTTCTTCCAGAAGAACGGCAATGGTCCCTACATGTGTCGTCTCCACTGGGGTCACATCGTGAGCGATAACCTCTACAACTGGACCGAAGTCAAGACTGCCATCGCTCCCGCCGAATACTACGACATCAAGGGCTGCTGGTCGGGCTGTGTGGCCGAGGATGAGAAGATCTTCGGACAATATCCCGGCATCATCTATACGGGTGTCGATTACGGCAAGGCCATGATCAGCTTCGCTTCACCCACCGATGCCACCCTCATCGACTGGACCAAGGCTTCCAACAATCCTCGCATCAACGGTCGTCCCGCTGGTCTCAGCGACGACTTCCGCGATCCCTTCTTCTTCCGCACCGAGCATGGTGCCTATATCATCGTAGGTTCGAGCAAGGGAGGCGTAGGCTGCTGCACCCTGCACAAGTACAATGAGGGCACAGGCAACTGGAGCAACGACGGCACGCTCTTCTTCCAGGGCACCAATGTCTCGTCGCACGGCACATTCTGGGAGATGCCCAATGTCACCCCGATGGGCGACGGTCGCTATCTCTTCACCGTCACTCCGCAGAACACCGGCCTTGGCGTACGCACACTCTATTGGGTCGGCAAGATTGACGCCGACGGAAAGTTCCAGCCCATCGACGGCACCTGGCCCCGCACCGTCGAACTCAGCGGCATGACCAAGGACGGCTATGGCATGCTTTCGCCCACCATCTATCAGAGGGACGGCAAGACCATCGCCCTCGGCATCGTTCCCGACAAGGTAGCTTCGTCTGTCAACTACGACCTCGGTTGGGCACATTGCTACAGCCTGCCACGCGAATGGAGCCTCGATAACAATGGCCTGCTCCTGCAGAAACCCTATAGCGGACTCGCAGGTATGCGCAAGGAAGAAGGTGCCTACACCAATCCTGGTTTTCAGCTCAATGGCACCGAAACCATCCCGACCGTCTCCGGTCGTCAGGTCGAAGTGTGTGCTACCTTCCAGTCCACAGGCTCAGCCTTCGGCATCGATGTGCTGAAGAGTGGCAACAGTCAGGCACGCATCTCGCTGAGCGGTTCCACGCTCACCGTCGATTTCACTTCGCTGGCTCGTATCAACAACGATGGCGGCAGCTTCGGCGGTCGCTATGAGAGCGCACTGCCCACAACCATTGAGGTAGGGCAGGAGGTCAAGCTGCACGTATTCCTCGACGGCTCCATCCTCGACATCTTTGTCAACGACACCTACGCCGCTTCGATCCGCATCTATGCCAACGATGCCGATGCCACGGGTGTGGCACTCTTCGCCGAGCGCAACACGCAGGTCGTTTCTGCCTATGCCTGGAACCTCGACCCTTTGCAGGATGCTAGCCAGGCAATCGAGGAAGTTCGCACCGACAGCAAGCCCTGTCCTTCGGGCGTCGTGTACCGTATTGAAGATGATCACTCGCTGCATCTTTATCGTGGAGATGTCCGGATTTTTTAGGACAAATGATGCAACTTTGGCATAAAATAGTGGATGAAATGTGCGATGCAACATTTTTTTCGCATTTTGCAACATATTTTTTGTGTTCGCACGCAAATATTCATTATCTTTGCACCGAAAAACTCCACGACCTCTAAATTTAATCATCTTTAATTAATACGTGAACATGAAAATTCAACATCTTCTGATCGCAGCAAGTGCAGGCCTGATGCTCGCAGCTTGCAACAACCAGCCCGCTGGTCCTTCGTTTACCGTTTCTCAGCAAGGCGACGTAACCGTTGTCGACGTAACCAATCCAACCCGCTACATACTCCTTCCTATCGAGGAGGATAAGGGTGAGGCTCTCGTGCGTGTCAGCACCGGTGATGAAGCCGACGTTTGGATGGACGTTCGTCTTGCCATCGATACCGTCGATTACTATGTTCCCATGGCTCTGCCCGCCGGCAAGAAGGCTTGCGTCGAGATCAAGAACCTCCCCGCTGGTGCCCTCGCACTTTCCCGTCTGGAGCTCAGCGACGAATTCGACACCACCAACCGCGAGTACTATCGTCCCGCCTACCACTTCAGCCCCGCCTATGGCTGGATGAACGACCCCAACGGTATGACCTACAAGGATGGTGAGTATCATCTCTTCTACCAGTACAACCCCTACGGCAGCAAGTGGGGCAACATGCACTGGGGTCACACCGTGAGCCCCGACATGGTGCACTGGACCGAACTCCCACCAGCCATCGTACGCGACACCCTCGGTCAGATCTTCTCTGGTTCGAGCATCGTAAAGGGTGACACCATCTACAGCTACTACACCTCTGCAGGCCGTGCTCAGGTACAGTCAGGCGCATGGAGTGTCGATGGTGGCCGCACCTACACCAAGTTCGCCGACAACCCACGCATCGTGGCTGCCGACGGCCGCAATGACTTCCGCGACCCCAAGCTCTTCGAGTACAATGGCAAATACTATGTGATCATTTCTGCCGACAACGAGATGCAGTTCTTCTGCTCCGACAACCTCCACGACTGGACCTATGTCAGCGCTTTCGGCGACGGTTACGGTGCCAAGCCTCGTATGTTCGAGTGCCCCGACTTCTTCGAACTCCCTGTTGAGGGTACCAACCTGAAGAAGTATGTGATGATCGTCAACGTCAACCCAGGCTGCTGGTTCGGTGGCTCTGCCAGCGAATATTTCGTAGGCACCTTCGACGGCAAGGACTTCAAGTGCGACAACCCGAAGGAGACCGTCAAGTGGCTCGACTGGGGCAAGGACCACTATGCAGCTGTTACCTTCAGCAACGAGCCCAAGGGCCGCATCATCAGCATCCCGTGGATGAGCAACTGGCAGTATGCCAACGACCTCCCCACTCGTCAGTATCGTTCGCAGATGGGTATGCCTCGCCAGCTCTTCGCCTTCCAGCAGGGCAAGGAGGTTTACGTAGGCCAGAAGCCCGTCGATGAGATCCTCGCTCAGGTGAAGCCCGCCGAGTTCACCACCGAAGGCAACACCATCAAGCTTGGTGACAACAAGGCTCAGCTCGTCATCGATATGGATGTCAAGAACGGCAGCACCTTCTCGCTCACCAACAACGAGGGTGAGGAAGTCTTCTTCGCTTGCAAGGCCGGCCGTCTCATCATGGACCGCTCGCGTTCGGGCATCATCCCCAACGACGCTTTCGCTCCCGAGACCTACGATCCCAAGCCTGCTATGGGCACCAACAGCGGCACATGGATTCCTGTTGAGCAGATCTGCGGCAAGAAGAACACCTATCACGTGCAGCTCTGGATGGACATCTGCTCCATCGAAATGTATGTCGATGGCGGACGTGCCACGATGACCAACCTCGTCTTCCCAAAGACTCCTTACAACGCCCTCACCGGCAATGGTCTTTCCAACGTGAAGGTTTGCACTGTTGAACTCTAAATCAATTAATCATCACGAATTAGCGAATTATCGACATTGTTGAACACTCTACGGATTAACCGAATTAACCAGATTATTTGTTCGGTCAGGCTATGAAATCCGTTAAATCCGATTAATCCGTAGAGCAAGAAAAATTCTCTAATTCTCTAATTCGTGATAAGAAAAACTCTTTATAAAAAATGAAAAAGACCTCTGCTCTTGCCATCATCCCCGTGATGCTCGCCTTCTTCTGCATGGGCTTCGTCGATCTGGTCGGCATCGCATCCAACTACGTCAAGGAGGATCTCCAGCTCTCCGACTCGGTGGCCAACGTGTTCCCTTCGCTCGTGTTCTTCTGGTTCCTCATCTTCAGTGTTCCTACAGGTATGCTGATGAACAAGATCGGCCGCAAGAAGACCGTGCTCCTCTCGCTTGTTGTCACTGTCATTTCGCTGTTCATCCCCTTGTTTGGCAAGTCGTTCCCCGTGATGCTCGTGGCCTTCTCGCTCCTCGGCATCGGCAACGCCCTGATGCAGACCAGTATTAACCCCTTGGCTATGCTCGTGATTGGTGACAAGAACCTTGCATCGACACTTACCTTCGGACAGTTCGTCAAGGCCATCGCTTCGTTCATGGCTCCTTACCTCGCCATGTGGGGCGCTCCCCAAGTCATC
>JAEEGK010014677.1_pt1 | contig 17466 bp, 12 predicted proteins | sample 8958771 | NCBI WGS metagenome assembly JAEEGK01 (sample SAMN16246547, study PRJNA631951) | gut metagenome | biome: gut microbiome; feature: rumen; material: SC-attached | host: Bos | place: Iran: Karaj | collected 2018-10
ATCCATTCTTACCCTTGATCTGGACACCATTGTCGCCGAGAGTCTCCTTGAGGAGCTGGAGTCCTTGGATGCCGTTCATCTCGATATAGGTGGACCACCAGTTCCAGCCTTGACTGAGGGTGAAGGTCTGGGTTTCATCTGGATCGATGGGATCGTTTGTCTCGATGCCAAGGATGAGATGGTTTTTCACCTTTAACACATTGCTGTTGTATTGTGAGGTGGTGGGTGGTGCCAATGGATTGTAATCAGTTGCTGCTGAATAGGCATACAGGGCTTGGCTTTGTTCAGTGCTGTAAACCGAGCAGGACATGTAAGGTGACTGGTCGTATCCATTGGTGTTGTCGTCAACCACCAAAACGAGATTGGAGGTGCCGTCATACTCGAACGGGGTGTCAAGCACGAAGGTGGTCCAGGCGACTGCACCCATTGTCACCGTGCCGCTGAACACCTGGTCGGAAGCCGACATGGTGATCCAATCGGTTTTACTACTGAAGGAGGATTTGTCCGTATGTTTCAGATAGAGGTCGTACTTGCGAGTGCGATCGGTGTTCGCTTTGTTGAAGAAAGAGATACTGGTGATGGTGCATGCCGATCCAATTTCTTCAGCAGTATAAATCTGTTGCGACAATGCGTATTCGTAGAAGCTGTAGCTGGGGAGATAGTCGTGGTTGCTTTCATCTTGGCCCAACGACAGACCTTGTCCAAAGCTGGCCTCGAATTGGTGGTTGTTGTCAACTGGGAAGGTATAAGGATTGGCGGTGGTCACCGTCACGCCGTTTTCGGTCCAGCCCGTGAAGAAGTATCCATTTGCCGGTGTGGCGGTCAGGGTGCAATAGTCGCCAAAATCAAACATTCCTCCACCACTGACCGTGCCTTGGGTGGTGTTGGTTGACGTTGCGGTAACGTTGAAAATAGCGGTCGCTGCGCCACAGTTACAATCGAACTCAAAAAGCACGCCCGCAGTGGGACTCGCCCCTTGTTGGAAGATGATGGCGTCGCCTTCGTAGCTAACCACGAAAGAACACTCTTGGTCGTAGCTGCCTTTGGTCCAGGTCAGGGTCACATGGGTACCGTTGTGGATTTCCAAGGTATAAGTGGCGGAGTTGTACCCCGAAGCGATGGTGAGATCTTGCGAGGGAGTGCCGTCGTTGAAACTGACGGTGAGCTTGGCACCGCCGTTCCAACCGTCATTGCCAGAATATGAGTCATGAAGGTCGAAGATGACATTACAGACGTTTTTCAAGGTCTCGCTACCTTGTGTACTGAGACCTTCATCAGCGGTCATGGTGAAGGTAACGGGGATTTCCGCATCTTCAGGGCAGTTGGCCGCAATGGTAACTGTGAAGGGGCAGAAGACCTCTTCTCCGGCTTCGATGGTGCCCACCGTGATCGTTGGGTTGGAAATGTCCACATAATTACTGCTGGAACTCATCGTGGCGATGACGTTGGTGGCTTGAGTGTGGCCGGTGTTCAAGAACCGGGCAGTCAACGTGAGAGTTTCACCAGGAACGAAACCACCGTTCCATGCCATGCTTTTGTATTCCAATAGGGCTCCACCTGCTATGATCACAAAGTCGCCTTCCCAGGTGTTGCTTCCATTGACGGCAGTAAAATGGAAGGTGATGGGGGTGCCTTCGGCCACGTTGGTGTTAATATTGAATAGGAATCCGCTTACCGTAGTGGTGGCACCAGAGGCCAAGTTGCTGAAGGTCTTGCCGTTAGTGATGATGTTGGCATCAGTGGAAGTCAAGGTGACAGTGGTGGTGCCAGTGCAGGTGCTGTTGCCCACGTTTTTGAAAGTGAGATCCAATGAGGTGTTGTCGCCGATAGGGGCTGCCGTAGGCGTATGGCTTTCAAGGTTGATGTGTGGTCCTTCCACGGCAACCGCCTGGATGGTCTGGATGTAGGGCTGACGTTGACTGCGGGTAACCACGATCATCACATCGCCAGCGGTGGTGACAGGATTTATAGGTACGATGACAGTACCCGCAGGTCCAACTTGAGCCACACCGAGGATCTCATCGTCTCTGCTAAGGGCAACGTACGAGCCGGGGTCGGCGGTGACAGTAAAGGTGTTCACTCCGATACCCAAGGTGGAAGCATGGCTTACCTGGTTGACCGTGGGTTGTGTCATATAAGGCATCACGGAGCCGTCGCCCAAGCACTGGTAGGCTCTCCAGTAGTATTCGTCATCGACAGTGTATTCGTAACCGGCGGCATGGGCGTAGGTCACAGCCGCATTGCCGATATAGATGATTGAGCTAATGGAGTTGAACTCGGTGTCGTCAAACAAGGCATCGTACATGCCTGTCATAGTGGACTCGACGCTTTGCACCGTTGCCGGTTCGGGGTCGTGGGCTCCCACGCCGAAGTAGTAATCTTCAAACCAATAAGTCTCAACGACCGAACCGATGTAGCCGAAGGCTCCTTTTTCTGCTCCACGTATCAAGGTTTCGCCTAAACAAGGGGTATAGGTGCTGTTGCCCCAGTTGGCCGCCAAGCAGCAGTTTCCCACCGCCAAGAAATACTTGTCGGCATTGGTCAAAGCGTTGGCGTTGGTGTTGGTGAAACTGGGACTTGACCAGGACTGGATGGCACCGTGGGCAGTGTAGTTGACAAAGCCGACACCGGTATTCAGGTGATCATAGCATCCTGTGTAGGTGGAAGTGACGTAGCCATGGACGTTGCTGAATCCATGTTCCGTGTTGAAATAGCTGTTGAGGGCATATTGGATGGTGGGGCGACCAGCGGCTTCATCCCATCCATTTTGGTCGTATCCGGCAATCAGGACTGCATTGTCTAAGTAACTCGGGTCAGACATGGTGTATTTCTCGTAGGTCAGAATCTTATGGACGAGGTTGCCCAACTCGGTGACGTTCGACACCGCCATGCGGCTCATATAAAGATCGTGATAGATGTCGTTGTCAACAGAAGCGTAGGGATTGTCGCTGACGTATGGGTTGAAATAGTTGCCTTCTACGTTATACGTCTCATAGTTGGTGACATCGTTCTCGTCGCCTACAATGACCAGAAAAGTCGGGTGGTTGGCGTTGTACCGGTTTTGGATCAAGGAGCGGATGGTGGCGCCGTTGGTGCTGCTGGTCACGGTCTGCAAGTCCACGTCGATGCCTTTCTGTTTCTTCCAGGCCAGCCAGGTCTGGAAAGGCTCGCTGCTGGTGTATTTCGTGGTGGTCACGACGAGCATCTTCACCGGTGTGGTGTAGAGTTCGGGGAAGTTTTCGTAAGCGGTGCGGATGGCCTTGCCGTTGAACAATTGTTTGTAGACGATGTCAAAATAAGGACTGTAGGTGTCCACTAACAGTTTTTCGGTGGCTTTGGTGTCTGCACCCTCAAAATGCACTTCCACCTCGATGTCGTTAAACACGCGCAGGGTGTTGGAGGCGGGATTGTAGCTCACGGGGTTGATAACCAAAGAACCGATGCGGATACCGCGCATGGTGCCTTGCACCTCGACGCTGGCTTCAGGAGCCGTGGCGAGGCTGCGGGTTTGGTAGGCAGCGGCATTGTACACAAATTCAACTTCATCAGGATTCTGGTCCTTACGGACAGAAGGCTGATGCGGAATGAGGGTGCGAATGCCGTAGTCAGAGAGGTGGTAATCTGTAGCGGTGAAACTGATTACGTTGACGCTAGGCGTGGCACCGAAAGGCACGGCCAACAACTGGTGTGAGGCGGGCAGTTCGGGAGTGCCGATTTCGCCTGATGCGTAAGTGCCTTCAATGGCGATTTCTGAGAAGGTACCTCTTTCGGTGGGTACTTCGATACTCTCAATGGAGCCATAGTTGAAGGTGGCGCGCAACGAGGTAAAGTCACTATGCGTGATTTCGGCCGAAGAAATGCTGCGCAAGTCAATATGGCCGTTCTGGGCAAAAGCGAACAAACCGCTTAAGGCCAGGATAAGGAATAAGGATAGTTTTTTCATTTTGAACATTTTAAATGATAATAATTGGGTGCAAAAATAATAAAAACAATCACAAGAAGTGGATTTGCGGAAGTCCAAGCGTAAATTTTTTTGCGGGAAAAGATACAAGATAAGAAAATTAATCATACTTTTGCAGCAAAATATGAAAAATCATACTAATCATCAAAATCAAATCATCATGGAAGCAGAAAATGGAAAATACATTTTTGGCGTAGTGAAGGTGGGCGATCGGGGACAGATTGTCATCCCAAAGGAAGCCCGAGAGGTGTACGACATCAAGGCTGGTGACAGTCTTTTGGTACTAGGCGACCAAAGAGGAATGGCACTTTTGAAAACGGAAATCTTCCAAGCAGCTATCGACCAGGCGATGGAGGGCCTTCCCAAATGAGAAAGCATTGGATTGACAACTTGCGTTGGGTGACGGTGCTTTTGGTGCTGTTCTACCATGTCTTTTATTTCTATAACAACAAAGGTGTCTTTGGTGGCATTGGCGGTTTCGGCGAATATCCGGAGTATAAGCAATATCAGGATGTCATCATGTATATTCTTTATCCTTGGTTCATGCCGCTTCTGTTTTTGTTGGCAGGCATCAGTTCCCGCTACGCACTGCAAAAGCAGTCGGCAGGGGAGTGGTTCAAAGCCCGCACCCGTAAATTATTGGTGCCAGGCACCATCGGTCTTCTCGTGTTCCATTGGATGGTCGGTTATTTCAATACCGTTGTGGCTGCAAGGCAGGGTGTGTTTGATGGCGTGCCAGCTATAGCAAAGTATTTCATTATGGCTTTTAGTGGCATCGGACCGCTGTGGTTCATCCAAGTGCTGTGGCTGCTGTGTCTTGTGTTGCTATTGGTGCGTGTGATAGACAGAAAAGACAAAATCTGGAATTGGTGCGGAAAGGCCAATCTTGTAGTCGTCATCCTGCTGGGTTTGCTGTTTTGGGCAGGGGAGCAGACGCTCATCAAGAATCCCCGCCCCGAGAGCTTGGACGGCCTCTTGAACTTGTATAAGCCACTCTTCTATCTGGTGCCTTTCCTGATGGGTTATTTTGTGTTCTCGCACGATGAGGTGCTAGAAAAGCTACAAAAGGCTTGGATTCCGTTGTTGGCTTGTGCAGTTGTTGCTGGTACTGTACTGATTGTTACCACCTTTGGTCAGGACAACACCTCCCCTCAGTATCTGGGCAGTCCGCTCAATTGTCTCTATGGTTGGTTGATGTGCTTGGCGATGATGGCTTGGTTCAAGGCACGCTTTGACAGAACTGGCGCTTTTGCAGGTTATATGACGCGTTCCAGCTATGGTGTATATATCCTTCATTATCTGGTGATTGCCGCAGTGGGTTATATGATGAAGCAATATACTTCGTTGGCACCTTGGATGATGTATGCCATTTTGTTTGTGGCGGTGATGACGATTCCTTTCGCGTTGAATGAAATCATCAAGCGGATACCCTTCATTCGTTGGTGTGTGTTAGGTATCAAAAAGGAGAAAAGCGTATGAATACCTTATATGATAGTATTCTCGCCAAACAGGATCCAAATCAGGTTGAAGGCCTGTCGCGCTTTTTCAAGACAGGGAAAGGTCAATACGGCGAAGGCGATAAGTTTTTGGGCATCAAAGTGCCCGTGACGCGCGAAGTGGTGAAACAATGCTGGCAAAAGACCTCTTTCGAAAATTTGGAAGTCTGCATCGCCTCCGAATACCATGAGATGCGCCTCGCCGCACTACAGACCTTGGTGCAAATCTTCAAGCATGCCAAGAAAGACAAGGCTTTGCAACAACAATGCATCGATTTCTACCTCTTGCACGCGCAATACATTAATAATTGGGACTTGGTCGACCTGTCATGTTACGAACTGCTTGGCACATGGCTCTTGGACAAAGACAGGACTTTGCTCTATGACCTTGCCCGCGATGGCAAAACGATTTGGGAGCAGCGCATCGGGATGGTCAGCACAATGCAGTTCATCCGTCACGATCAGTTGGATGACACTTACGCTATTGCTGACATCTTTTTGGCCAAGGCTCAGCCTTTGCACGACCTCTTGCAAAAGGCTGTCGGCTGGCTCTTGCGCGAGGCGGGTAAACGTGATGAGCAACGGCTGAAAGATTGGCTATCAACACGATACAAATCCATGCCGCGCACGATGTTAAGGTATGCAATTGAGAAGTTTTCTGAAGAGGAACGTTGCAATCTGATGGCAGTGTAGGAAAAACTATAACTTTTGACTAGTTTGGTTGAGTTTTAAAAATAACTTTATATATTTGCAGGTTGTAAAATAATTAAAGAATAGTAATTGTAGTAATTAAAACTTTCAAAAACAAAAAGTTATGGTTTCAGGTTACAAAAGATGTCCCAATGGTCATTTCTTTAAGGATGATTTAGCTCAATGCCCTTATTGTTCAAGCAGTGCTGGTGCTCCTAATGCTACCCAGATTTCTTCTTCTGAATATGGTGGTGGAGGTGGCCGTGGTGGCGATTCCACATTGCCTGGTTTAGGAGCCACAATTCCAGTCGGTGGTGGTATGGGCGACCCTAACAAGACACGCGTCATGTCTGATTTGGGTACCCCAATGGGTGGCGAAACGATACCAAACACGGGTGCATTTACCGCTCCTGAGTCTGACAATAGAGTAAGTCCGCCTGTTTCTTCAGCTTCAAAAACGATGATTTTAGACGAATCGAGACCAGAATTGGGTTACAGTGAAGTGCGCAGCTCACGCAAATTGGTGGGTTGGCTGGTCTCTTATACCCTCAACGATATGGGTGTTGACTTCAAACTCTTTGAAGGACGCAACGTCATCGGTCGCGACTTGGACTGCCAGATTAGTGTCAACGACAACACCGTATCGGGCAAGCATGCTGTGCTGCTCTACCGCGAAGGTAGTTACTTCATTCAGGATAGCCTCTCGACTAGCGGCACCCGAGTCAATGGCAGTGACACAGGCGTGAACGCTGTTGCCTTGAACGATGGCGACGTTATCCAGGTAGGCAAGACGGTCTTCAAGTTCCGTACTTCGTTCTGAACTTTGTCTTTTCGCATTTAATCCATTCACCTATGAAAAAGGTCTTTGCTTTTGCAATGTTATGCCTATTGTGCCCTTTCGCCATGCTGGCACAGACAGAGGGGTATATGAAGGAAACCTTTAACTCGGAGGCCTTTCCTGAGGTGTCGTTTGTGTGGCACGATGACGGTGCTGTACAACTGACGGAGAATGATGTCCGCTTCTTGAAGGAGAATGGCCTGAGCAAACCCTTCACCATGCAAATGCTGCAACGCGATTTGCAGAATACAGGTCATCACATTGTCATCCTATGGGAGGACTTCATGGAGATTAGTAAGGGAAAGGACATCCGCGCGGGTCAGCATGAGTTCGTTAAGAACAGCATCAACCAGTTCTTGTCGAGCAAAGAGTTGGGTGGTGATGATCAGGTAATGGTGGCCCAATTCCACCGTAGCATCAACACCACCACGGTGATGCAACCGCTTGGCGACGGTTTCTCCAACGATTTCAGCTACCTTAAGGACTTGGTGATGAGCCATCGCCATTCGGACCGCAGTTTCAATGACGCCCCCAATTCAACTGATCTCTACACTGCGGTTCGCGAGGCTATTGAGCTGTTGCGCGACTTGCCCGAAGACGGCCAGTCTAGGGCAGTCTTCCTGTTCACCTCCGGTCATCCTCGCAACGTGGCGGGAGCCGACTCGGCCGACCAGGTGCTGATGCTGGCACAGCGTTGTAACATCCCCGTGTATATCCTTGAGTACTATCCCGCCAGTGGCGTCGCCCTTGAGCCGTCCAACTTCGCCAAGGCCACCGAAGGCGATTTCAAGGCCTTTAACCAAAACGAGGAGGAGCAGGCCTGCGCTACTATGTTGGAATGGTACAATAAGATCGATGAGTCCTACTTTGGCCATGATTATCGCTTCACCTTTGAATCTAGCATGAAACGTGGCGATGACCCTCAGACGCTTGCCATTAATATTAAAGGTGTCGAGTATCAGGAACAATATATGCCGCCCGCGTTCTCGCTAAAAGAATGGATTAAAGAGCATTTGCTGCTTACGGTGCTGATGATCCTGCTTATCCTCATGCTGATTGTTTTGGCCATCGTGCTCAGCGTGGTAGGTCACAAGAAAAAAGCTCGAAAACTGAAGGACTTGGAGAACAAGCAACGTATTGCAGAGGCTGAGGCTCAACAAGCGATTGCCCAAGCCAACAGCTCGTTGGATGCATATAAGCGCCAACAGGAAATGAACCGTGCCGCCGACAAGGAGCATGCCGAGCAGGAACGCTTAGCCACTCTGATGAAAACCAAGAATATCTATCCTCGTCTGGTGTGCGAATTGGAGGGTGTCAAGTCACAGTACGACATGACCAAGCCCACTGTGACCATAGGGCGTGAGCAGGGCAATGACCTTGTGTTTAACCATGCGTCGGTGTCGCGCCAACATGCCATCATCGCTTACGACGGTTACGGCTTCTATATCATCGACACGAACAGCACCAACCATGTCCTTGTGAACGGCCAGTTGCAGACCCAGATCGCGCTCCACAGTGCCGACACAATCCAATTAGGACAGGTTAAAATCATCTATTATCTTTGATTGGCATGAACTGCGAACATTACATAGTCAGCAATACTAACATTGATGCCTACGGTCTTTCTATCACAGGTTTGGTGCGCCAGGCTAATGAGGACTCGTGCGGCTTTGCTACTGTGCCTAATGGCGAGCTTTTTGTCGTTTGCGATGGTATGGGCGGCCATGTGGGCGGAGCCACGGCTTCGCGCATTGCTGTGGAACAGATTATTCAGCATTTCAAGGCCCAACGCTATCCCAACATCTACCAAGCCCTGCATGATGCGCTGTGCCGTGCCAATATCCAGATTATCGGTGCTGCCAACGCCGAGCCTTCGCTGAAAGGTATGGGCACTACGGCTTGTATCGTACTGGTCAATGGCAACGATGCTTACATCGCTCATGTGGGTGACAGTCGCATCTACCTTTATGAAGCCCAAAAGAAGCGTCTTTTTCGCATCACAAAGGACCACTCTTTCGTTCAGTCGCTTGTCGACATGGGGCAACTTGACGACCGTGATGCCGAGCACCATCCGCGTAAGAACGTGATTATGAAAGCCTTGGGAATCAAAGAGGAGCTGAAGCCTGAGGTGTATACATCTCCTGTACAGCCTGCCAAAGGAGATATGTTCCTGATTTGCAGCGATGGACTCTCGGGCATGGTCGACGACGATGGTATCGAAGCCATCCTGTCGTCGGATCAGTCCATAGAGCAAAAGGTGCTCGATTTGGTGACCAATGCCAACGTGCCGGGCAAAGGTTTGGACAACATCACTGCTCAAGTCATCAAGGTGTTGGAAAGTCCTTATCCTCTCAGCAATCACCCCGACTACAACCCCAACTGGCGCAAGGAATCCTACTCGGATTCGACTAGCGAACTGAGAAAGAACCCAGATCCACAACAAGCAATGCCTCCCAAGAAAAAGAATAACAAACAGCTGTTGGCCATCCTGATTCCCGTTGTCTGCCTCTTGCTACTGATAGGTTGTGGAGTGGCTGCCTATTTCATCTGGTGGCACGGAAAGGAAAAGACAGAAGAACCCATCAAGATGCAGAAGGAGACGAAGGAGAAAGTGGATCTTGTTTGGCGGATTGGCAGTACTGAAATAGAATTTAATCAGCAAATATTCAATAATACAAACATTTAAATCTAAACATTATGAATACTTATACCATCGGAAGAAGACCCGGAAAGACTATTTGCTACTCGAATCCGGAAGTCAGCAATGACCACGCAGAGATCGTGGAAAACAACGGCAACTACACCTTAATCGACCACAGCACCAACGGTACTTTGGTTAATGGCAATAGGGTTCACAACGCATCATTTCCCATCAACCGTGGCGACATCATCATGTTTGCCGGTAGGGAAGTGCTGAACTGGAACATGATTGGAGGCGGTATGAGTGAGCCAGCATCAGCACTAGCATCTGCCCCAGTACAATCGCAGGGTGCTAATGTTTTCGCCATCTTGGGCTTTATCTTCGCCTTTGTTTTCTCGCCTCTCGGCCTCGTTTTCTCGATCATAGGTCTATCGAAGGCCAAGAAGATGGGCGGCAGGCAGAAAGGATTGGCTATTGCAGGCTTGATCATTTCTATTGTCTCCCTTGTGATATCGATTATCTACATTATCGTTATCATAGGAACAATTGGTGCGATTAGTGGCACGTATGGCTCGTATTATTGATGTCTGACATCCAACATCACTACATCGAACAAGGTCAAGGCCAGCCCTTGGTATTGCTCCACGGCAACGGCGAGAGTTGTGACTACTTTGAGCATCAAATCAATGTTTTTTCAAAGCAATATCGTGTTATTGCTTTGGATACACGTGGTCATGGACAGTCGCCGAGAGGGGAGAAGCCTTTCACCATTGTACAGTTTGCCGAGGACTTGCACGACTTTATGGACGAAATAGCCATCGGAAAAGCCATTCTATTGGGCTTTTCCGATGGTGGTAACATTGCTTTGACCTTTGCGCTGAAATACCCAGAAAGGGTCGATAAAATGATCGTTGACGGAGCCAATCTTTTCCCTTCAGGAGTGAAAGCGCGCTACCAATGGCCTATCGAAGTCGGTTATCGTATTGCAAAGATGTTTGCGAAGAAGTCCGAGGAAGCCAAAAAAAATGCCGAGATGCTCGGCTTAATGGTCAATGAGCCACACATTGAACCTTCCGAATTGGCTCGACTTACGATGCCCATACTAGTTGTGGCGGGTACGAAGGATATGATTAAAGACAAGCATACGAGGCTAATTTACAACAGTTTACCCAATGCGCAACTTTCCATCCTTGAGGGCGACCATTTTGTGGCGAACAAGAATTATGAGGCATTTAATACAGTAGTGGAGGCTTTTTTGAAAGAATAATGCTACATTTGCAGGCAGTTATTCCAATTCATTGAATATGAGAAAGCTCTTTCTACTACTTTTTGTATTGACTATCAATGTGATAAGCCTTCAAGCCAAACCTATCGACCACAGTCTTGCCTTGACGGCGGCTCAGAAATTCGCAACGGCGCAATTCTCCATGGAGCGTGCTATGCCGCAACTCGTATTTGCGGGTCAGAACGAGGCGTATTATGTGTTCAACCTCAACGATCATAGCTTTGTCATCATTGCGGGCGATGATGCGCATCGTCCTGTCATCGGCTACTCCGACGAGTCGGCTTTTGATGCCTCGAATATTCCGCCTGCGTTTGCCTATTATTTGGACGGCGTTGCGGAGTGCATGTTACAACTGCATCAGGCCGTTGCCACTCCCGATGTGGCAGCGGAATGGAACTCCGTGCTTCAGCATGGCCGGCTCATGTCGAGCGTTAAAGGTCGTGGTACGGGCTATTTCTGCCAAACCAAATGGAATCAGACTTATCCGTACAACTACTGTTGTCCAGAAGATCCCGCTGGCTCGGGTGGCCATGCCATCGTGGGCTGTCTTGCCACAGCCATGTCGCAGCTGATGCGTTTTTGGGCCAATCCCGCCCAAGGCATCGGCAGCCATTGTTACACTCATGAGACTTACGGTCAGATTTGTGCCGACTTCGGCAACACCACATATGACTGGGACAACATGCCCAATGTGCTGGACAACAACTCTACAGAGGCTGAAAAAATAGCCACTGGCACTCTGTGCTTCCATTGCGGCGTGACCATTGATATGGGTTACGGTCCCGATGGTAGCGGCGGTGGCTCAGGCCCTATTCCGGGCGCTATGCATACCTATTTCGACTATAGTGATTCCAATGTGCAACTCAGACGCAACGACTTTGAGACCGAAACCTGGAAGACCATGGTGCGCGAACAGTTCGACATGGGCTGGCCGATGTATTACGGGGGCTGCGACAACGGTGGTTGTCACGCCTTTGTGTGCGACGGATACGACGACAACGATTACTTCCACTTTAACTTAGGTTGGGGTGGAGGCTCCGATGGTTGGTATCTCATCGACGATGCGCCCTACACCAATCCCGCCGATGCCATGTTTAACTTTGTTCCCTCTGAGGTTTATAACCAAACACCTTCTGCTCCCATTGATTTTACTGCTGTTCCCGTTTCCGACACCGACCTAAAAGTGCGCCTTAACTGGACCAATCCCACTACAACCCTTGATGGCACTCCAATAGATGTGATTGAACAAGTCTTGGTGTTGCGTGACAATGAAGTTGTTGCGACTTTGACCGATGTGGCTCCCGGTGCCATGATGGAATTCGAAGATGTCGATGTGTCGCGCTATGATGTGTTCCATTATGCAGTGTATGTTGTCGCCAATGGCCGCGTCGGAAAACATGCCAATGTCATGAAAGTGATGGTTGGCCCATCTTGCAGCTGGCGTATCATTATGACTTCTAACGATACTCAAGGCTGGAAAGGTGGCATGCTCACGGTGTGTTCTGCCACGGGCCGTGAAATCACTCGAATGACGACCACCACTTCTGCTGCAGTTCAGGTTGAACCAGAGTTGCCTTTGGGGCGTATGAGCTTTGTATGGACGGCACCTGAGGAAACCGTCAGCCAAATGGCTTTTGTCATCAAGGATGCCAACGGAGAGACCGTGTATTCCTATTCGGGTTCTTCCGACGATATAACTTCGGGTGTTTTCTTTGAGGCTAACAACGGTTGCGGAAATGAGATGACCTGCGACACGCCTGAAAATCTTGTTGCCACTGCACAAGGTGATGCCATTTTGCTCACCTGGGATGCCGTTGGGCATGCGGGTTATGGCTATCAAATCTATCGTGACGATTTGCTTTATCGACTCATTCCTTCAGGCAATGCCTTTTTGGACGAGGCGGTGGCCATGGGGGGTCATTGCTACCGTGTAAGTGTTCTCTGTGAGGGTGGCGAAAACGGCGAATATTCCAACGAGTCGTGTGCTACGGCAGGCCCATGTTATCCGCCTCGCAACTTGGATTTCGAGTATACCAACAATTACAAGGTCAAGCTGAATTGGGAAGCGCCTCAGCCTAATGACGGCTTGTCGGGCTACTATCTCTTCAGAAAAGAAGGCGAAGGCGAATACCATCGTATCAAGGTGTTGAATGCAACTGCGGTCACTTTCACGGACAATTCACTGTCAGAGGAAGGCGACTACTATTATCGTCTTTATGCCTATTATCGTGACTGGGACTGCACCTCATCGCCTGCCAATAGGAAATACTATCCCAATGAATTTGAGCTTCACGCCTATTATTCGTCCACAGGCATGGATGAAAACGAGGCACGAGTGAAGGTCTATCCTAATCCTGCTAAAGGCTTTGTCTTGGTCGAAGCTGAAGGCATGACTTCGGTTTCGATATACAATGCATTGGGTCAGTGTATGATAGAGAGAGAAGTTGCAGATAGCCAAACGACTGTTGATTTGCAAAAGTTGTCTGAAGGACTTTATCTGCTGAGTGTCAAGACGGAGAGCGGAATCATTTCCAAGCGTATCACCATTGAACACTAAACAAAAAAAAACTCTAAACTCTAAACCCTAAACTCTAAACTATTTATTACCTTTGCAGCGATAATAGTTTAAAATCATGCTAAATAAAGAAAATGTACAGGAAGTCCTGAAGGACGTCATTTATTTCCCCAAGGGGGATAATATCATTGCATTGAATATGGTTGAAAACCTGATGGTTAAGGACAATTCCATCCGTTTTGACCTGGTTATGGAACATGCCAATGACCCAAAGAACGATATCTTGGTGAATGGTGCCAAGCGCACTTTGACCGAGGTTTTCGGTGAGGATATCGACATCGAAATCAAGGTGGTGGAGGAGAAAACGGCCCTTTCGAAGGTGAAACACATCATTGCGGTGGCTTCAGGTAAGGGTGGTGTCGGCAAGTCGACTGTGGCGGCCAACTTGGCCATCGCTTTGGCGCGTGCCAATCAGCGTGTAGGTTTGATAGATGCCGATATCTACGGCCCTTCTGTCCCAATGATGTTTGGTACCGAAAACGAACGCCCTGCCGCTTTCGAGAAAGACGGCAAGACAGTGATGTTGCCGATTGAGAAATATGGTATCAAGTTGTTGAGTATAGGCTATTTCGTTGATGCCGACCGTCCTCTCATTTGGCGTGGACCCATGGCCACTAGTGCTTTGAACCAACTGATGAACGACACCCTTTGGGGTGAATTGGATTGGATGGTGGTCGACATGCCTCCCGGAACAGGCGACATCCAACTGACTTTGGCGCAGCAATATAATGTGTCGGGTGCGCTCATCGTGACTACGCCTCAGAAAGTAGCTTTTGCCGATGTGCTTCGTGCCGCGATGATGTTCAAGGAAGAAGCCTTGCAGATTCCGATTTATGGCTTGGTGGAAAACATGGCCTATTTCACGCCTTCTGACATGCCTGAGAAGAAATACTACATCTTCGGCAAGGAGACAGGTCAGCAGTTTGCCGAGCAATTGGATGTGCCGCTTTTGGGTCAGATTCCGATTACGGAGAAGATTGCCGAATGTGGCGATACCGGTACGCCGCTCGCCCTTGATGCTGACTCGCCTGTCACCAAGGCTTTCGACAAGATTGCACATGCAATTATCAACGCATAACTGAACAACTGAACAACTACCAACTGAACAACTGATAGAAATGGATAGAGAAACAATATTACGCAAAGTCAAAAACGTTCTCGAACAAGTGCGTCCCTACCTTCAGCAGGACGGTGGTGATGTCAACTTCGTGGAACTCACCGACGACAACACCGTGATTGTGGAACTGACAGGTGCCTGTGGCAACTGTCCCCACAGCAAAATGACCCTGAAAAACGGCATCGAATCCGTGATGAAGAAAGTCATCCCTGAAATCAAGGCTGTCGAGCAAGTTGAGACACTTGACCTATAATTGACGGCCCTTCGACGTGCTCAGGGACCTTGGCTTACGGCCTTTGAAGGTGCCTGAGCTTGTCGAAGGCCCGACCTATATTTTGAAATTCAACTAATTGTCAAACATAAAATCTAACGAAATGAAAAAAGTTCTATTCTCATTAGTGGCTATGCTGCTCCTTTCGGTGAGTGGCTTTGGCCAAACGACCTACACAAAGGTCACCTCCGCCTCGGGTCTTGAGGCTGGAGCCAACTATCTCATCGTGGCCCATAACGATGACTTAGGCGTCCTTGCTATGGGATATCAAAAGTCGAACAACCGTAATGCTGTGGTTGTGAGTGAAAATGACGATGCTATTTCTGTTACACCCGGAACTGACCCCAATAGCGAAACTGATGTGTTTGAATTCACTTTGGGGGGAAGCACTGGTGCTTGGACTTTCTTTGACGAGGTCAAGGGTGGTTATTTGTATGCTGCAAGTAGTAGCAGTAACCATCTGAAGACGCAGACCGCACTTGATGCCAACGGCCAATGGAGCATCACCTTTAATGGCGATGGCACTGCCGAGGTCGTGGCCCAAGGCGAAAATGAGCGCAACAATATGCGTTTCAACCCCAACATCTCCAACAACGCTCCTTTGTTCAGCTGCTATGCTGAGTCCTCAAACATTGACACGCGCGTTAGTTTCTACAAGGCTGGCGGTGCTCCTGTCCCGCCCACTCCTCCATGTGCCTATCCTACCAACTTTGCGGTCAGTCATGTTGATGGTGTTGATGTGACCCTTGGCTGGATTGATGCTCCATGTGATGTCAGGTATTTGGTATTAGCCTCGACTGGTAACATCACTGTTCCCACCAATGGCACGCCAGTTCCTGATGGCCCATTAGCCATAAATGTGAATGATGGTATTCAAACTGCGACCTTCAGAGGTTTGGAAGGCAACACCACGTATAATTTCGCTATTTTTCCCTATACTGGTAGTGGTGCTGGTATCCTCTATTTGACGGATGTGCCTTATCCTATGGCAAATGCTACTACGGCAAACATCGAGTATTTGCTCTATGAAGACTTTGAAGATGGTCTTGGCGTGTTTACGGCATACGATGCCTACGGCGACCAAGGCTGGCATCAAGGCATTTACCAAGGCACAACTTACGCCAATATGAACGGCTATGCTGAAGGTGCCCCTCACCAAAATGAAGACTGGCTGATCAGTCCCTCCATCGATATCCAAAGTGGCTTATACGAAGAACTGCTATTTGACTTCCGTACGGCTAAGAAGTTTGAAGGTCCCGACCTTCAGGTGTTGGTCTCCATGGACTACGATGGCCAAGATGAACCTGGTGAATATACCTGGCTTGAAATCACCGATGTCTTCGACTTTTCGACGGGTAACTATGAGTGGGTGGAATCGGGAACGTTTGTCATTGATGAGATCATCCCTGGTCATTATCACTTTGCTTTCAAGTACACTAGCACTAATGAGGCTGCTGCTTCATGGGAGATTGACTACGTGAAGTTGATAGGTAAGGGTACGACCTCGGTGAATGAGAACAACATTCAATCAGTCAGCCTCTATCCCAATCCCGCCCGCGAGCAGGTTTCGTTCAACCTTGAAAATGACGCCCAAGTCAGCGTTTTCGACATGATGGGCCGCAAGGTAATCGAGATGAATGCTGTTGCTGGCGAAGCCCAACTCAACGTGAGCCAACTTGAAAACGGCGTCTACTTCATCAATGTCCGCTATGCCAACGGCACGACAGCAGTTTCGAAGTTCGTGAAGTACTAAGTAAGTAGAAAGTATTTTGAATCCCCCCAACCCCCTTTGAAGGGGGAGCAGCTTCATGAAAAGTAAAAGCTGCTCCCCCTCTGAGAGGGGGATGGGGGAGTCAAGTAAAACCTACCTTTTGAAAAACCTCCTCCTCATAGCATTCCTCTTCCTAACTACTTGGGCCTCAGCCCAGCAGGTGAAGCCCGTGCGCTATGAGGTAAACCGCTGGAATAAGGAGCAAAACTTTCATTTTCAGTCGTTTGATGAAAAAGGTGGCCTTGTAGTTTATGAGACCGAAAAGACCGACAAGGACAAACGCCGCCTATGGAACTTTGCTTGCATCGATAGCAGCCTCTTTGAAACCCGCAGCGACTTGATTCCCTTGCCCGACAAACTTAAATTTGTCGACTCGGGCAGTGACGAGCATTTTGCTGCCTTCCTTTTTACTAACGAGGGCAACAAAAAGGCTGCAGACTCATTGGACTTTCTTGTGGTGAGTTTCAATCGGGAGGAAAAAACCTACCAGACCTTTTGGAACAAATGGCCTGAGAAGTCGGTGCCATTGTCGGTCGAAGTTGCTGGCGGCACGATGATGATGGCGCTCAACAATAAAAGCGGTAACGGAGCTTTGCATTTCTATGACCTTTCGAACAACCAATGCCGAGTGGTGACGCCCTCCTCAGGGAGTTTTGTGCTGTTTCAAACAGAAGCCTTCCAGAAAGAGCATTGTTTTGTGGTGGCCGCCAAGGAATATGTGGACAAGCACTTTGTGTCCACCTCTTTTAATGTCTATTCTCCCATGGGCAACTTGCAAGGCAGCTGTCGCTATGAGAACATTCCCAATGCCGCGTTGGGCC
>JAEEGK010014679.1_pt1 | contig 17466 bp, 10 predicted proteins | sample 8958771 | NCBI WGS metagenome assembly JAEEGK01 (sample SAMN16246547, study PRJNA631951) | gut metagenome | biome: gut microbiome; feature: rumen; material: SC-attached | host: Bos | place: Iran: Karaj | collected 2018-10
AAAAAATAAAAATAAAATAAAAAAAAAAAAAAATTTAAGAAGAAAAAATAATATAAAACAAATAAATTTAAAAGAATTTTTAGATTTTAAAAAAGAAATAGAAAAAAATAAAATTAAATTAGAAGAGAACAAAACAAAAAAATTAAAAGAATTATGGAATGAAAGAAGTAAATTAATACCAAATTATATTTTTCTTTAATAGAAAAATAAAGAATAAAATAATAATATAATTAATCATGATAAAATAAAAAATAAAAATATTATTCATTTATGATTTTATTTTTAATTTAAAAGAAAAAAAAATTAGTTTTATTAAAAGTTTTATTCTATGAATGAACAATTATCGTATAAAGAATGTTGTAATTTATTTTTATCATTATTATTATTATTTTAATCAATTTATTCTTGTTTTTTGTATATTGGAAATAATTTATTAATTAAAAATTTTCATAATGCAATTATTACTAGTTATAATAAAATTTAATTAATATTTTTTTATATAATTAATCAAATTAATAAATATATTTTTCATTATTATATTCTTTAAAATCTCTTTTTCTTTTAAAATTATTATTATAATTAAATAGATTTGAAGGGTGAGAAAAAGTTATTGTTTTCTTCATTTTTAACTCTATTATTTTTTATTATATATATCATCAAATGCTCCTTTTTATATTAAATTAAATATTTCAAAAAATATCTAATATAACTGGTCTCTTGTTTCTATTCATTTTTTTTTTATACTTTCATTATTGTTAAAAAAGAAAATATTTTCATCAACTCAAAAAATAAATATTGGAGTTTCTTTATTCAATCAAAATATTAAAAAAATATATAATTTACTTAAAAAGTAGAAAATAAATTGAAGAAAATTCAAATAAAACAATTAAAAGAAAATAAAGAGTTATTAATAGTTTTTATTTTAATTTATTTGAAATTAAGAATAAAAAAATATATTATTCTTTTCTTATAAATGACAAATGCTTTTTTAGATAGAAATTATATTATTTTTTTTATTTTATAAATAATCCATTAATTTATTTTATTAAAATTACAAATATATATTCTTATTTAAAAATATTATATGAGTGAACAATTAAATGGAAATTCTCCAAAATTAAATTATAATGATAAAGAATTACTTTATAATTTATTCTATGAAATAATAAGTGAAATTAAAAATTGTAAAATAGAAATTGATGAAGATGAATATATTAATAACATTAAATCAATTCAACCAAAACAACTAATTGAATATCTTCATCATTCAATTAAAATTTTATTAAAAAAAAAATTTGAAGATGGAAGAGAACTTCAAAGAAAAGAAGAGAAAAATACTAAAATAAAGAAAAAAATTCCATTTGATAATGATTATATCTTTCAATTAGAAAATTCATTACAAAAATTAGAAGAAAAAGAAAGAAATTACACAAGATTAATTTTTAAATATAAATTACAAAAAGAAGCAATGAGAAATAAAATATCAAATTTATTAGATATTGAAGATGAATATGAAGAAATGAAATCAAAGTTAAAATATGAAGATGGTAGATTTTTAGAAAATGATAGAAAAGAAAATGAAATAATAATTTTAAGACAAGAAAATATAAATTTAAAAAAATACATCTCAGATAAAGAAAAAAAATGGAAAAGTACAGAAGATAATTTAATAGAAAAAGAAAAATTAATTTTAAGTTTAGAAGCAAAAATTGAACAATTAAATAAAAAATTAGAAGAAAAACAAAAAGAAATAAATTTAGTATCATCAATAAATTATAATAATATTGTAAATTCTAATTCAAGTTATACAACAAGTATTGTTTCAGCAAATAAACAAGATAATGGAAATAATGTAGAAAATAATAATTCTCATTCCTTAAATTTAAAATTATTTGAATTACAAAAAATTAAATCAAAATTATATAGAAAAAAACAAAAAAGTTGTGAAAATATAACAAGAAATGATTCACTTGAACAATCAAAATTATATTTTTTACAAAAATTTTTAACAATTAAACAAAAAAATAATACAAGTTTAAATAATAGTTGTACAATAAAAATAGGGAAATTACCTATTACAAATCAAAAATCAAATATTAAACAAATGCCTTTAATTGCAAAAAATTCTGAAATAAATAAAAGTCCTATTAATATTTTAGCTGGGCCTTATTCAACGAGTTCAAGAAAATGTTCTTCTAAATATTATGATATTTTTGAAAAATAAATTTATGATTTTATTATATTGTTTAAATAAGATAATATTTTTAAATAAAACTAATTTCAATATAATTCTCATTTTTACTCATATTTTTCAATAAATAAAAAAATATTGTATTATCACATTTATTTCTTAATTAATAATATTTAATTTTTAATCAAAAGCCGATGTTTTAAAATTATACATTTCTAAAGGGACAATATATTTATCTTTAATATTTAAAGATTTCAATTCTGCAATTTTTTGTCTTCTAATAGCTTCTAAGTTTTTCTTATATTCATCTAACTTTTCCTTTATTTTTCTACCTTCTTCCATTTTCTCCTGATAAGAATTTTTACCCAATTCTTCTTTTTGTGCAATTTGTTGTAAAATTGCTTCTTGATTTTTTAAATTATCTTCTTTCTTTTTCAAAGCAATCTCTTTTTCTTTTTCCATTTCTTTCATTTGTTCCATTATTCTCTTATTAAATTCTTCTTTTTCTTTTTTAGCTTCTTCAGCCAAAATTTTTTCTTTAGCCTCTTTCTGTTTTTTATTTTCCATAACTAACATTTCCATTATTCTTTGTTGTTCTAATTTTTTTTCTTCTTCTTTTTGTCTTTCTTTCCTTTCATTTTCTTCAAAAGCTCTTTTAGCTCTAATAGCATCTAATTCACCTTGTTTATCACTACTTCTTTTTTGTTTTTCTCTTAATTTCTGTAATTCAACTTCTTTCTCAGCAGCAATTCTTTTTTTTTCAGCAAGAATTGCTTCTTCTTGTTTATCTTTTTCTCTTTGAAAGATTAAAATTTTTAAATCTTCTTCTTTTTCTTCTAAGATTTTCTTCTGTTTAGCTAACTGAGCAATTTTATTAGCAGCAACAGCTTCATTAATTTGATTCTTTTGTCTTAATCTTAAATCTTCTTGTCTTCTTTTATCTTCTTCTGCTAATTTTTCCATTGCTTTCAACATTTGAATTCTTTCTCTTTCTTGTTGTTCTCTCTTCTTCATTCTTTCATGATCACTTTCTTTAATTTGTTCAATAACAATTTTCGCACCTTGCATTCTTTGTCTTTTTAATTCTTTTTCTCTATCTTGTAAAAATTGAATTTCTTTCAATCTTTCCAATTCCATCATAACTTCCAATCGATTTTCTTTTTGTTTATAAATATCTTCCATAACTTTCCTTTCATCTAATTGCCGGTCTCTAATAGTAGCAATTTTTGCATAAAGAACCATTTTATCCATAATTTTTACAGCATCATCATCTTTAGAAACTTTATTTTGTTCAGCTAAAATTTTTTTAGCTTCTTCACCTTCAAATTCCAAAAGAGAAGCTCGAGGATTTTTTTTATCATAATCAATTAATTTCTGCTTTAAAGCAAGAGCTCTTTGATTTTTTATTCCATCACTATCAAGAACTGAAGAATTTTGAAGATTTAATTGAGATGATAAAACTGGAGTATATTGAGAATCTAATTTTATTTGATTGAAATCTTTCATTGATAAAATAGCAGTGTCCTTTAATACATTCATTTTTGCCCTTGATATAGGTTGTCCAGGAAGTTTATTGTAGTTTGACATTAATGATTTTGATAATCTTGACTAATTTTTTATTATATAAAAGGAGTTACCATTTTTTTTTGACTTGTTTTTTTTTAATTGTTTTTATTTTTTTTAATTAATATTTTATTTATTTATATTGTATTTTTGAATATGGATAATATAACATTTGCTCTTTTTCTGAGAATAAATAGCTTCAGGTTATCGCCTTTTGATTATATCTAATTTTTAATTGTTTTACCTGATGAAAAAATAATATGAAATTTTCTTAGGTTTTGATTTGTTTGAGTTAAAATTTCAAAAATGAAATTTAAAATGTGCTTAATTTTGATAACAATGAAAAAGCAATGAGTTAATAAAATCACTAAAGATGGTCATGAGTAATTGATTATAATGAAATTTTATATATGATAAGTTATAATTAATGTATGAAATATGATAATTATTGTTAATTATTTATAAGATTTTATAATAATTTCTCAAATATATTATTCTTTAATATTATTTTTTATTAATTTTATATTTATTTAAATATAACTTATGATTTTATAATGATTTTTTTCTTTTTGTTATATTAAATATTTAGTATTGTTAATTTACATATCATTTACAATTCTATCAACGGCAAATTGAAGATTACCTTGACAAATAATTAAAGCTTGAAGATTTTTTTGTTCATCAAAAAATCCCATATCTTTTAATTGTTCTAATTGTTCTTTATATAATTCTTTATAATTTACATTATTATTATTTTGTGAATTATTTCCTTGATTCATATTTTGTTGATTTTGAATCGCAGAAAACAAACTAGAAAAATTTTGATTTCCAAAATTATTTCTATCATTTCCAACATTCCTCATCATATTATTTAAAATATCTTGAAAATTATTTCCTGTATTATCATTACTATTATTAATATTATTATTATCTACATTTTTTTTATTTAACCAATCTTGAAACATTTGATTTAAATTAGGAGTAGGAGTTCCAAAAGCATTATAAGGATTAAACATATTATTTCCTCCCAATCCATTCATTCCACCTCTCATCATATTCATCATATTTCTCATCATTTCAGGATTTTGCATTAAAGCTCTTGTTTGAGGATTAGCATTCATCATTTGTCTAACTCTAGGATCCCTCATTAATCTATTTAAACCATTTGGATCTTGTAATAATTGATTCATCATTTGTCTATATTGAGGATTTTGTAACATTTGACTTATTTGAGGATTATTCATCAAAGGATTATTCATCATATTATTTAAAGGATTATTATTCATCATATTGTTTAATGGATTATTATTATTGTTATTTTGAGGACTTATATTTTTATTTCTTAATACTATCATTGTACAATTACTTGTTATATTTAATGATGAAAGAGATGATGAATCTTCTCTTAATATTTTTCCTTTTAATATTAATTTTTGAGCTATTGGAGATATTCCTGATAATTCTTCTATTTTTTTCTTTAAATCTGATATTAAGGATGATATTGGCATTGTTATTGTGAAATTTTTTTTTATATCTGGAATTTTTATTTCTATATTTATATTAGATTCCATAATTTTTTGTTTTAATTTTATTTAAAAACAAATACTATTTAAAAAAAAAATTAATAATTATATAATATTGTTTAATATTATAGATAAATTTATAATTATGTATCAACAGTATTTAAACTTTATTTTTAAAAATCAATAATACTTAAATATCATTTTAATTTCTAACATTATAATTTCTAAAAACCATTTCATCACCAGGAAATCCAATAATATAATCAATTTTATCTAAAGTGACAGAAACGAATTTTTTATTTAAAGGTAAATCATATATATTATTTTCTTTATCAACAAGAAATTCATTTAATTTCCCAATTTTTCCAATGACAATCAGTGAATTTTCAACAATTAAATTTTTCAATTCTTCATCAAAAGAACTTAAATCTAAAATATATTTACAATTAAAAAATTGATTCTCATTAATTATTTCTTCATCTTCTTCAGATAAATTTATACAAATAAAAATTCCATCTGAATAAGGAACAAAAATACATCTTAATCCTTTTTCTATTTTTTTATAACTTAAAACTTCATCATTATAAGTTATTTGTGAATTATTATTTGTATAATTTGTTATTTCTTGTGCATTCATCAATTGATTTATTGTTTTTTCCTTTTCATTTAATTCATTTATTAAATAATTTAATTGTTCTTTTAAAGAAGAATTTTCTTTTAAATATTTTTGAAATGATGCATCTATTTCAGAAAGTCTTTGATAATCTTCTTGATTTCTTTTTAACTTTAAATTAAATTCTTCTGTTATTTTTATTATTTTTTTATTTAAAGTTTCTATTGCTTTTTGATGAGATATATTTAATAAATTTATCGTTTCCATTTGTTCATTTTTTGTCCTTTCTAAATTTTTATTTGATACTACATAATCTTTTATTTTATTATCTAATTCTTCTTTCATTGATATATAATCTTCATTTAATTTATCATATTTATCTTGAAGAATATTTAATTCATTTTTTAATATATATTCATTTTTTTCATAATTTTCTTTTAATTTATGTAAATTCTTATTTTCTTCTTGAAGATTAATATAATTATTATTAAACTCTTTATTTTTTTCTTGCAATGTAGAAACATTAGATAATATATCTCTATTTAAATTTTTTTCAGATGATAGTAAATCTTCCATACTCATAAATTGATTTTCATAATATCTTTTAATTTCATATTTTTCAATATTTTTCTTTTCAATTATTAAATTCATATGATTCATAAAAGCTTTTTTAATTATATTAGTTTGATTAACTAAATCTTGATAATCATTTTCAACTTTAATACTTTTTTTAATTTCTTTATCTAATTTAGATTGAATTTCTTGAATATAATTTACTTGAGATAAATATTCCTTTCCACTTAAAGCTCTTTCTTTACATAAAGGACAATTAAATATAGTATTTCCATTTAAATTTGAAGTAATGTATTTTTTTAAATTTTCACATTCTTTTTTTTTTTTTTCTAAATTTTGACTATTAATTATTATACGAGTATTAAAATCTTCAATAACTTCATCTATTATTTTAGAAAAATTTTTCATTTCATTTAAATAATTATTTATTTTTCTTTCTTGATTTTCAAATTTATTATAATAATTTTGAATTTCTTTTTCTTTATATTTTAATGATAAATTACAATCATTTGCTTGAGAAATTAACGATTGAATTATATTTTCATTTAAATCTAAATTAAATGATTTTAACATTTCTTCTTTTTCCCCTTCTAAAAAAATATTAGGTAAATCAAAATTTTTTTTAGGACAATCATATTTAAATTCAAATTTACTTTCAAAATTAAAAATCTTTTTAAAATCATTTGTAACATTTTTTTCATTTTCCTTCAAAAAAATATCCCTTAGATAATTTTCATGAGTGATCATAGCTTTTATTTTTTCTATTTGTTGAATAATTTTATGATTAAAGATAATTTTTCGTTTAATTTCAAATAAAGTTTTAGAATAAGATTTTAAGAAATTATTAGGAGATAACAAATAATCAAAATCTTTTCTAATATCATCAAATTTAACAGATAAATAATTTAATTTATCAATACAAATATCAATATCTCTTTTAATCTTACTTAAATTAATAAATAATTCATTTATTTTAATAGAAAATCCTTCAATGGAATCTTTCATTTTATAAGTATATTCATCTAAAGCTTCTAAAGAAATTTGAAAACTTCTTAAAGAAGTAATATTAGAATATTTTTCATTTAACTGTTTTATTGTATCACAAGCGTCATTAATTGAAATTATATAATTTGGATTTGAATTAAATAAATTACTATTAAATATTTCTTTCATATTTAATAATTTACTTTTAAATATAGAAAAATCAGTTCCTAAATCAGTTATTAATGAATGTGCAATTTGTGATTTTTCTTTTAATAATTTTTCATATTGTTCACTATAAAAAGTCCAATCATTTTTTAATTGAATCATATTAGATGATTTTTCTAATTTTATTTTATCTTTAAAATTATTTATTTGTTTTTCTTTCTCATTTATTTTTTTTATTTGCAAATTTTCTTCTTCAACACAATTATTTCTCCAAACACTCATATCATCTTCATGATAATATATATCAATTAAATATTTACAATTTGGACGATTTTGTTTATTTAATAATTTTATTATTTCAGGATGTAATTCTGTTGATTTTAATTTTATTATACTTTCATCATATAATTGTAAAATATTTTTATTATTATCTTGAAATTCTTTTTCTTTTTTCTTTAAATCATTTAATATTTTCAAACATTTAACATATAAATTAGATATATTTTTATACATATTTTCAACTCCTTCAGATTGACTCTGATAATTTTTTTTTATTTGTTCACATATTTTACAATTTATTTGCATTTCTTTATAAATTGTTTTAAATTTATCAAAAAAATTCATCATTTTATTATAAGTTTCTTTAATATTATCAGGAGAATAATTTAAATATTCTGAATTTTGTTGTAATAAATCCATATTAGAATCAACATCAGGAATACTATTTAAATTAATTGATAAATTAAAAGAAAAAGGTGTTAAACTCTTATCTAAATTATCTTTAAAGTTTTTTATTTCATTTTTAAAATATCTTTTACAATAAACGAAATATTTTGTTTCTTGATAATATTCTATTTTATTTAATGAATTATAGGAATTTCCTTTATTATCATAAATAATTAAATCATTTGATGTTGCTGATATACTTTTCATAAAAGTTTCTCCTTGATTAATTAAATCTTGTAAATTTGATATTTGAAAACTTTCTCCGGTTTCTCCAAAAACAAAATAAGAATTAGACATTTAAATTTAATTCTTTATTTTTATTTATTATTTTAAATATATTAATTTATTATTTTTCCTTTATAAAACGTTCAATATTTTTTTATATTATTTACATTTTTTATTTTTTTCCTTTCTTCAATGTTCCATTCTTTGCATTCATTAAACTTCCTTTAGAATTATTTGATAAAGAAGGTAAAGATTTAATATTTGAAATTGAAGAAATGTCAGTTAAATTAGAAGAAATATTTCCTTTTTTACTTTCTTTTTCCAAAGCTTTTCCATAATAATCATTTATAATAAAATTTTGGAAATTAATATATTTTTTCAAATTATCTTCAAATATTTTTAAATTTTCTTCACATTTTTCTTTTGTTAAATAATTTTGATTTGTTTCTTCTATTTTTTCTTTATAATCGTTATATTCATCTTCTAATCCATTTATTATATATTGATTGTTTTTTAATAAATTTTCTTTTTCAATATTTTTTTCCCTTTTTAATTTTTCTATTACTTTATCATTGTCTATTTTAAACTTTGTTTTTTTAGTATCTAAATCTTTTTTAAAGTCTTTTTCTAATTCATCTAATTCTTCTTTTTTTTCTGAAACATTTGTTTCAGAATTAACATTATTATATTTTCCTTTTCTTTTATATATATTTGTATCTTGGTTATTGACATTTCTATTTTTTTTAAATGAATTTTGTAGTGTGACATCATTTTTTTTTATTTGTTGATAACGAGAAATCAACTTTTTATTTGAATTAATTTGTTCGTTTAAATTTTGAATAAAAACAATTAAATTTTTTAATCTAAATCTATTTAATTCTTCAATCTCATTTTTATTATCTAAATGATTATTATTTAAATTATCTTCAGTACAATTATCTTTTTTCTCCACATTTTTTTTCCTTTTAAAGCTCATTATAATTGATAATTATTTAATGAAAAAAAAGAATAACAATTCCCTTTGAAAAAAAAATGTCAAATTCCAAAAACCTAAAAACAATAGTAATAGGAGGAACAGGAAAAGTGGGAGAAGAATTAATAGAAGAACTTTTAAATTCACACCATTATTCTCAAATAACAGTTTTAGTAAGAACTCCAAAAGAAAAATGGTTGAATTTTCCAGAAGAAAAGAAAAAAAAATTAAAAATAATAATAAAAGAAAGATTTGATTTTCTATCAGAAACTCGAGAAGAAATAGAAAAAATATTTTCAGATAAACCATATAATTCTCTCTTTAATTTATTAGGTTCTCGTGCAAAAACAAATGAAGAAGAATTTAGAAGAGTAGAATATACTTATGTTACAGAATCATGTGTTGTTTGTGAAAAATTACAAATATCACATTTTATTTATTGTTCTTCTAATAAAGCAGATAAAAATTCTTTATTAACTTGTAATAAAATTAAAGGAGAAGTTGAAGAAGAAATTTTAAAAAGAAATGTTGATTGTGTTTCTATTTTTCATCCTGGTGCTATTACTGATAAAGAACAAAAAGAAAGTGATAGTAAAACTTCGAAAATTGGAGGTTTTTTCGGGAAATTTGTTCCTTTTGTTGAAAAAATTAAAAGTAATGAATTAGCTAAAGCTATGGTTTTTAATGATTTAAATTTTTGGGAAAAAGAATTTCTCCCTTTTCATCAAAGTGAAATTATTAATAATTCTGAGATTTTACAATTAAAAGATGATTATGGAAAATTGTTGGAAAATGAAAAGGAGAAAAATGAAGAAAAGGAAGAAAAGAAAAATGAAGAAAAGGAAGAAAAGAAAAATGAAGAAAAGAAAAATGAAGAAAAGGAAGAAAAGAAAAATGAAGAAGAAAAAATAAAAGAAGAATGAAATTGAAAAGTTAATTTTTTAATTGTTTTTATATATTTAAATGTTTTTAACAGGAAAAGTATAAAAAGTAAAATTTAATTATAAATGTTTTGTGCTTTTCAATAAAAAAATTAAATGAAAAAATTAAAATTTCAAAATTTAAAATATTCGAATGATTATTTATTCAATAGAAGAAAAAAAAGAATATCTCTTAACTGAATATTCAAATAAAAGTATATCAAAAAATATTTTAAATAGTAAAGATATTAATTTCTAGTTGATAATAATATTTTGTATTTAATATATACAACTAACAACAAAATAATATTCAAAATAAATAAATATTTTATGTTAATAAAAAGCAAAATTATAATAATCTATTCTAATAATTCTATCTTTTAATGATTTCCCTTCTAATTTTTCAATTCCAATTGAATATAAAAATTCTTTTAAATTAAATAATTCTTCTTTTTCATCTTTCCAAATATCAAATAAAAATAGTTTAACATTTTCGATTTTATCTTTTAAATAATCATCATCTTCAAACCAAAATTTATAATTTAAAAAATCATCTTTTTTAATAAAATGACCTCTGATTATTTTTTCTTGAAAATCACTATTAATTTTTTCGTAAATTTCATTATCAAGAACTTTACTTCCAACAATAGAAAGAACACTAAAAATTCCTCCATAATTAACATATTCTTCAAAAACTTTTTCTTTTTCAATTATTTCTTTATATTCTTTTTCTAAATTGAATTTATCTTTTTCTTCATTATCATAATTAAATTTAAACTTATCTATAAAATTCATTACCTTTTTATAAGAAAGAAATTTTAAAGGTTGAGAAATACAATCAATGAAATGTTTCTTATCAAAATTTTCTCTTCCAAACCATATTTCTTTAATAAACATTTCTTTAAAAACATTAAAAGGAATTACATTATTTTCAACATTAAATTTCTTTAAATCATTATAATGATTATGTAAAGAAACAACATCATAATTAAAATCAAGTAAAAATCTACTTTCTCTTTTTTTACTTCCTAAAATATGTTCATAATTAATTTGATGATAAATTTCATAAGAAGTAGAAAATTGATCCATGTGAAAATTATCAAATATATCATTTGGAATTTCTTTAACATTTTCAATGTGTTTTAACAAAGTTTCTTTCACATTTTGCATTGCAATATTTTGTAATCTAACACTAATAATTATCCAAGAATCCATATTATTATGAACTCTATCACTTGTATATTGTAATCTTTCTAAATATGATAAAGAATAATATTTTAATACTAATATTCTATATTTAAATTTTAATTTTTCTTTCCTTATCATTTTTTTTACTTTTTCTTCTGTTGATTGTTCCGTTTGAAATTTAGAATGTGTTGATAAAGCTAAATCTCCTTTTTTTCTGTGTTTTGTTATCATTGATTCATTTAAATTTGAAGTTGTTGATTTTATGTGTTTTTCTAAATTTTTTATTTCTTCTTCTTGATCTAATATTAATTTGATACAATTTAAAAATATTTTTTTAATATTTTTAGAATAAAATTCTAAGGTTTCATGCTTTAGACATTGAGGTATTTTTTCAAATATTACTTCTGAATTAAATTTATTTTCATTTGTCTTTTTATTATAAATATTATTATCATTCCAATTCTCATCTTCTGGTTTTTTACCAAATATTTTAAATATTATTTTTAAAGATATTAAAAATTTTTCAGCTTCAATTTTAAAAACATCAAGAATTTGAAAATAAAATTTTTTCATTTCATTTTCAAAATATTTAGAAGCGAAAATTTCATTTAATTCAATAATACATTCAGTTTCTTTTTGACGAACATATAACCATAATTTATTATTTAAATCTTCAATATCATTTTTAAATTCATTAACAACAACTTCAGTATTTGAAATTTGAGGATATTTTTTTCTAAAACTATTATATTTATTAATAAATACTTTAATTAATTTTTTTTTATCAGTTGGAATTCCTAAAAATTGTTCAAATCTTCTTTGAAGTAAATTAAATCTTTTACATAAATCATCATATTGTTTATCAATGAAAAAAATAAATTGTTTTAAATTATTTCTATAACGATCATTAAAGTTTATTATTTCTCTATAAATATATTCAGAACTATCTACAATTAAAATCATTTCTTTTTCTTTCTCTTTTTCTTTTTTTAAAGTACTTAAATGAAATTTTAATTTTTCTATATGTATTTTTTCCTTTTCTTCATTTTCATCATCAATTTCTATTTCTATAAAAATTTTCTTTTCTCTTTTATCATTTTCAATATGAATTGTTTTTAATAAATTATCCATTATATAATTTGATATTTCTTCTTTGTTTTCAATATTATCAATTTTTTGGAAAAGATGAATATTTTCTTTTTTTTCTTTCCCAGAATCATTTTTTTCAAAAACAAATCCAAATTTAGAATAAAATCTTTCAATTTTATTTAAATTATCATTATATTCATTTTTTAAATTATTAAATTTTTCTCCTTTAAATTCAGGAATTTCACTTTCTAATCTATCATAAATTTTCTTATCAATATTAATTTTACCATTATTATTAATTTCACTTTCATTGTAAATTTTCCCAGTTACAGGATCATATTTGCAATTATTATATCTTTCATTAATAATATCTTCATTAACATTTAAATTAATAATAAAATCTAATCCTCCTTTTCTAATGGAATTATCTTCTTTTGGTTTATATTTAATATCTAATATATTACTTAATAAATCTAATTCTACTTCTTTTAATGGCTTAGGCATTGATGAAGGATCTATATAATTTGTTAAGTATTTTTCTAATAAAATACATTGATTTATATTTTTAGGATAATCTACTAATATAAATCCTTTATATGTTTCATTTGATATTGTTTCTATTTCTTTTTCTAAATTTTGTTCATCTTTTATATTTGGTTTATTTGATTCTTCATTTTCTTTTTTCAATGTGTGTAATTTTTCTGTTAATTCTTTTAATTTTTTCTGTCTTTCTATTAATTCTTTATTTACTTCACTTTCTGATTTAATAGGAAATTCATTTTCTATTTTTTCAACTAAATATTTAAATAATAATTCATCAGAAGGAATTTTATTTTCATTCTCATCTTCTAAATATTCAATAATAATACTATTATTTAATTTAAAGTCTTCAATTTTTTTATTTTGTTCTTCCTTCATTTCATTAATTTGATTTTCTTTAAGAGTTTTAAATTTAGGATGATTTTCAATAGGTTCATTAATTTCATTCCATTCTTTTACTTTATTATTAATAATATCATAAACAGATATAATTTTAATCCCATTAAATTTATTATAAATAAAATCAGCTTGAGTTTTTTTTCCAGCAAGTGGTAAACCCATAAAAGCAATTTTAATAGGAATATGATCCCATTTTCCTTTAATATCCAAATTTCTTTTTTTAGTTGGAAATTTAAATTCCAAAACATTCATAATTAAATTACTAAATTTATAATTTCTAACAGGTAATTTAGGCATAATGACATCTTCAATTTGAGAGTAAGTAGGTTCAAAATCATCAGTTAAATTATGATAAATATCTTTAAATTCAATACTTTTACCTCTTTCATGCATAGGAATAATAAATCTATCATCCCATTCTCCAGCATAATTAATATAATCTAAAACTTCTCTTTCATTTTCAATTGTCCAAATTACTTTTTCTTTATTTCCAATTACTGAATATAATTTTTTCATTTCATAACCTTCTTTATCTAAAATTGGTTCTTTTATTGGTTTTCCTTTTACGAATCTATGATTCCAATCTTTATATTCTATTAAATCTATTAAATCTTTTTTATTTTCTTGTTGATATATATATCCTTCATATGTATAATCTATTATTTGATATACTATTCTCTTTATTAATGGATAATCATGAATTATATTATTTTTTCTTATTTCAGCTTTTATTATTGATTTTTTTAAATCTGTTTTGTTTAATTCTGTAAAATAACTCATTTTTTCAAATGCTTTTTCAGGAGTGTTTATTTGAAATAATATTTTTGATTTATTTAATTTCTTGTTTTTTTCATTATTTTTTGACATTAATGTTTTAAATAAATTTATTCTTTTTTCTAAATCTTTATGTTTGGCGTTTTCTCTTTGATTATAATCATAATTAAATCTTCTATTTGTACTAGAATTATTAACAATATCTTTTTTATTATTTAATTTAAATAAAGTAAATTCCTTATTGAAAAAATTTTGATAAGTACTTTTTCTGGAAGTTGAAGATGAAGCAGGATTTTCAATATTACTTTTTTCTAAATTTTGAATGGATAAATCTTTCTGTTTTTTTAAAACTATTCTTTCTTTTAATTGTTCTCTAACTTTTTTCATAACAGTATCTTGAGTCATATCAACATTAAGACTTCCATTTAAAAATTTTAATTTTTCACTATTGATATTAAATCCAATAATATGTAAATTTTCTTTAAATAAATTAGCATCAAATCTTTCTTTTAATTCTTCCTTATTTTCTAAATCTATATTTGTATTTAACATATAATTAATATCTCTTTTATGATTATTATACTTTTGTAATCTAAAATGATTTTTTGTTCTTATTGGATTTAATTTTTCACTTTTTGTTAATTTAAATAATTCTTCATCATTATTTTCATTATTAATATTATCTAAATCAGAAGTTTTATTTTTTGTCCTTTTTTTTAATTGATCATAAAAAGTAATTTTTTTACTTTTCTTTTGAAAATCATTTTTATTAAAAATTTCATTTGCTTTTTCATCTTCTTCACCAGTAATTGCTTCAATATTAAAAGAAGCCATATCTTCAAATCTTTTTTTAATTTCTTCAAAATCAGCATAAATATCAAAAGTTCTGATTTGATCGAAATTAATTTTTTTTTTATTAACAGCTACTCTTATTTTATATATTAAATTCATTGCTGCTGTTAATTGTTTCTCAAAAATTGGTTGAATCATATTTGGAGTTAATTCTAATCCGCAACTTTTTTTTAAGTGTTTCATTAAATTATTATAATTTGTCATTCTTGAAAAATAATCATTTGCATCGAAATAATTTTGTAAAAATTCATCTAAAGATATTAAACATAATTTAAATAGTAAATTTCCAAATTTATATCCATTGTAGAAATCTTCTTTAAAATCTGTTATATGAGGATACATTCCTACTTCATTATTTAACCAATTATATATTAACTCCGACATTTTTTTCTACAGTTATTTTTTTTTCAAATCTTTTTTTAATTTTTTTAAATTAGGGGTATAATATAATTAACTAATAATAATATTTTATTTATAGAATTCATCTTTTATTTTTTGAATCCATGATGTCATAAATAATATTATTTTTAAATAAAAAGAAATCTTTTGTGGTTGTTTTTTACAATATTATCTTTTGGATAATTCTCTAATATTTAATTTTTATTTTCATATTTTTTATGTAATAAAATAAAGTATAAATATAAAATAAACAATAATACACATAAAATTAAATATTAAATAACAAAAAGGATTTAATGTAAATCTATAAAACCGATATAGATATTTTCATTATTATCTTACCTATAATTATTTAAATATTGGATTTTTATTTATAAAATATTTAAATATTTTATAACTGTGTCTATAAAAAATATTATAATGATAAATAGTGGTTTAAAGATTATTTCACTTTTTATAATTATAATCAATCACTAAATAAAATTTGTTTTCAGAAAAAAACATTCAAAATTAATTTTCAAAGAATTAAATATTCTAAAAAATGCATTTCATATCAATTTAATCTTAATTTTTTTAAATTTTATTTTTTATAATTATTATTTATTTAAATGAATAATTTGAGCAAATTATATTTTATCATTTTTTACTCTTATTTTTAAAATATCTCCAAATGGAACACCATTTTGATTAAACATTCTAAAATGCCCTTCAAATATTCCATTCTTATTTTCATTTTTATCCTTGAAATTAATTTTTAGTTTAATTTCTGATATATTATTTCTCTCTAAATTTTCATTAATAATAAATTTTTCACACCATAAATAATTCCCATTAAAATTAATATATGTCATATAACATTTATTCAAATCCTTTTCACCAACATTAGCAATTTTAAAAGTTACTTCGAAAGAATCATAAATATTTCTTAGTACATCTGTGCATGGACTAAATCTACTATTATATTTAATTATATCATCATCTACCACGGGTCCTTTACAAATTATAAAATTATGTTCAGGATTATGACTCCCTAGATTAAAACATTTTCTACATAAATTAAAATTATTACAATATGAACATATATAGCGAGGCCCCAAGAAATCTTTAGATAAACAAGAATTACATATAATATTCTTATTTATATTCTCATTTATTTCTTTTCCTTTATTATTCTTTTTTAAGAATTCATTTTTTCCATTATTTAATTCAAAGTTATTTAATTTTGATATAATTATGTTTTCTTCATTTTTCCATGTATTTTCTAATGTAGTTTTTAAATATATATCATATTTTTTCTTGTCCCATTTTGGTAATTTTGAAACTTTGGATAAAGCAAATCTGAATTTAATTTCATTATTTGGGTTATTTTCTTGAAATATTTTTAATTGTTCTATTAAGTAGTTAAAAGTTTTTGTGTTCCATATTGAATTTAATTCGAATTTAAAATTATTTGGTACCTCTGCTAATTCTAGAACAAAATTATCAGAATCTTTTACTTTTTTGTCTTTCAAGATTTTTGATTTTTCTAATATAGTTTCTCTTAATTTATTCCATTCGAATTTAAACAAATCATCTTTTAAAAAGATTTTTTTTTCAAATCCTTTTTCTTTCAGTGCTATTTTAAAACTCATTTATTTTTATTAAATAAAAAATATTTAATTATTTTTTTTATATTTATATAATTATTATAATATTTATAATATATAAAAGATAAGTTAATTTTAATTAATAAATTTTTTTACATGGGGATTGGGGATTGGGGATTGGGG
>JAEEGK010014682.1_pt1 | contig 17464 bp, 9 predicted proteins | sample 8958771 | NCBI WGS metagenome assembly JAEEGK01 (sample SAMN16246547, study PRJNA631951) | gut metagenome | biome: gut microbiome; feature: rumen; material: SC-attached | host: Bos | place: Iran: Karaj | collected 2018-10
TTCATATGAAATTTAATCAACATTTATTTAAGTGAATTAATATAAATTTTTTAAAGTTTTTATTTTTCATGATATTATTATCTTTGAAAATTATATATATTTTAATATTCATTTTTTAAAGATTCTATTTATTGGATAACTCTTTAATTATAATATTTTATTAATTTAAAAATCAATATTTATTTGTTTTTATGATATAATAATAAAAAAATTTAATAACTTTCTCTATTGAAATAGGTTTATTTGCTCCACTTCCTTTTTTATCAGGTGTATTTGCTGCTCTATGTTTTTTAGAAGGTCTATTTGCTGCACTCATTAATATATAAGATTTATTTTTTGCATTACTTGTTTTATCAGGTCTATTTGTACCCCTCTTTGTTTTATAAGAAGTAATTTCTCCACTACCTATTTTATGAGGTCTATTTACTGGACTAACTGTTTTATCAGGTCTATTTGTTTCACTTTTTCTTACAAATACTTTATTCTCCTCATTTTTTTCTATTATTTTTAAAAAATTAATAACTACAACTCCCATTTCCTTTTTTTTGTTTTTTTCAGGTATTGTTTTATCATAATAAACCTTAAGTAACTTTTTTACCATATTTTTTTTATCATCCTGCTTTAAGGGAATTTCTATATATTGTAAATCCTTATAGCAAATTGAATTACATTTTTTTTGAGTCTTGTTCTGGCATTTAAATGGAATATTATTAATAAATTTATAAAGATCATTAGCAAGTTTTTTCTCGGTTTTAAAATTTCTAAATAATTCGGTGTTTAAAGTATTTAATAAATGAATAAGATTTATTAAAAGAAATAAAAAAATAAATGATGTTTTCATTTTTTTATATTTATCAATAATTAAAATCTTTGATTAAATAATTATTATACATTAGCTTCTTTAATATTTATTCAATAAATAATTTTATATATTTTAATTAAAAGTTTCTATTTAATTTTTTAAATAAATGAAATCAATAATTATTTTTAACTTTGATCGAAAAGTGATATATATAATTATTCATTGTTTATCATATATTTTATCAAAATTTTTGAAACCATCATTTCATGGAGATATTATAACTGATATATGTCTTTTAATATCTTTTATAATAAATTTATTGTTGTTAATTTTAAGAGCCAAAAATACTGATTCTTCAAATCAAAATAGTAATATTAGTCAAAAATTTAATTTTAAAGAATATTATTATATATTGTTTATTTATCTATTATATAATATCATTGTGTTATTAATAGAAATTAAAAATAGTATAATAAATTATTGTTATTCAAATATTATATTTTTTGGAATTCTATTTATCACATTTTTGAGGAATGAACAATTATTTATTCATCAAAAAATTAGTGTTATTATTTTGTTTTTTTGTATTTTTTTTACTTCAAATTTTTTTAATTTATTCAATCAGTCAAAATCACATATAATTTTCACTTCAATTTATTCAAGTCTTTATTATTATTCTGAAGGATTAATAAGAGGATATTTTAAATATTCAATGGAAGTCAATTTTATTAATCCTTTCTTTATTTCTTCAGTTGATGCTTTTATTAATTTACTCAAAAATATTTTTGAAAGAATATATAAATATTATATATTAAACCAACAAATAAATTATTTTAGTATTGCTGTTGATAAAGAAATAAAGTATATTCAATCAATATTACGATATACTTTTTTGGTATTAATGCCAACTTTGAATGTTTTAATATGCTATTATTATACTTCTTATCATCTATATTCTTCTTTGATTTTAGCTAATTTTATTATAAAAAATCTCATCACACTTAATGATATAATAGTTGGGATAATTAATATATTTTTTTCTTTGATTATATCTGAAGTTATTATTTTAAAATTTTGTGATTTAGATTATAATACAAAACTTGAAATTAAAAATAGAGCTTGTAAAGCTTTTTTACCAGATTTAATGGATTCTGTTTTTGATTCTGAGATTGAAATAAATGAAAATTAGTTTAAAATTGAAATAATATTAAAAATTTATAAACATTTTTCATTTCTCTATTTTTTAATAATAGAATAAAAATAGTATAGATTTATATAATTAATAAAGTGATAAATAATATCTTATTTATTTATTTTTTAAGAATTATAGAATCTATTTAGATATAATGTTTTTTGCTTTTAATTGAATATAAAAAAATGAATAATTTATCAAAAATTTGAGAGATTATTTATTTAAAGTAAATTATTTTTCTTTTTCATTCATTAATATTTCTTTTAATTTTTTTTCTCAAAAAAGAAAATTTTTATCTTTAATGAAAGATTTAATGGGACCCAATATTACATATTAAGTGAGATGGAAATAATTTTTATTTTTTGTGAAAATTTTAAGACTTTATTTTTTTATTTATTAATTATTTATATTTATATGATTTATTGAATTTTATTGTTATTCTCTCATCCTATTATTTTTCTAAAAAATTAAATTAATTTACTTATACTCATTGTTTTTGATATTTTCTTTGATAAATTATTGCTACTTTAACTTTTATTATAATTTAGTAATTTGGAAATAAATTGTTTAACTTGTGATGAATTTATTTAATTTAATAAATAAAAAAATTTAGGGTATTCATTCTTAGTAGTAACGTTTTGAAATTAAGGTATTGCTTATTAAAGTTTTTCATTAAAAGTGAAATATTCTAATTTATTTATTTAATGAATATGAAATAGGATATAATAAATAGAATTAATAATTATGTTAGTAAATAATAAATAGATTATTTCAGAGGTAAAAGAATAATCAAAAATATAATTCATATAAAAATGTAAACTTTTATATAAGAAAATTGAAATATAATGAATGTTTATAAAGATTGAAATAAATTAATAAGAGTGTAAATAATCATTATAGATTTTCCCAATTATGGAATTCCTCTCTCCGAATAATAATAATTTATTAAATCAATTTTTAAATAAAAAAATAAGTTATATTTAAAAAAATAAAAAAAAAAACAATAAAATAAATAAAAATAAGATAAAATGTCTTTGAAAAAGCCTAGAATCCACACAACAGGTTTATCAAATATAGATTATAGATCTAAAAATGACATTATAAATTTAAACCAATATGAGCCATGGCATAAAACAAAAGATTTTGGAACAATGAATAAATATCCATATGAACTTTCATATTCAGAACACAAAAAATTATTTAGTCCAACAAAACAAATAAATATGCAATATTATTTAAATGCAGATGTTCAAAATCCAAAGGTTTATCAAAGTGCTCAATTTTATAAACAACATAAAATTCCCATTAAGACAAAAGCATTTTTTACTAATGAACGTTTTGCCCAATTAGATGAATCAAATAAAGGAAAAGAAATATTTTTAGGAGATTCAATGATGATAAGTGATATAACAAAACAAAGAAAAGAAAGAAAAAAAAGAAGAAAATTTAATGATAGAGAAAATAAAGAAAAGAAAATAATTCAACAAAAACAAATTATTCAAGATAAAATAAATAAAAATAAAGAAGCATATCAAGAAACACAATTAGTTAAAATTGAAGCAAAAGAAACTTTAGAAGGAAAAATAGATTTAAAAAAAATACAAGAAATAAGATTAGCTTTAAGAAGAAGATATGCAAATAGAACTAATTTTAGAAAAATATTTCAAGAATGGCAAAGAAGTGCAACAGGAGAAATAACAGTTTTTGATGCTCATCATATGATAAATGATTTAAATATTCCTATTAATTATAATGAGACTAAAGCTTTAATTTCAAGTGCTAATAAAAGAGGAACATTTAATTTAAATTTAGAAGAATTTATGTCTTTAATTTTTAGTGATAATCCAATGTTAAAAATTGATTTATCTAATATTGAATTTCAAGATGAAAAAACTTTTGATGAAAAAGAAGTTATTCAAAAATTAAAAAAAAGTATGGAAGTAAAAACTTTAAATCCAGATGATATAGATTATTTTGAACAATATTTTAAAGCTAAAAAACCTATTTTATTAAAATATATTAAAGAATTAAATGGTGATAAAAAAGATACTTGTTCTTATGAAGTCTTTGAAAAAGCAATTAAACAATTTCCAATTCCTAAAAAATATGTTGATGACTTATTATTACAATCAATATTTAATGATTATAAAATTCCTGATAAAAATGAAATGAATTATAATGAATATTTAAATTATCTTGTAACTCCTAAAGATAAAGAAGATTTTTATGATTTTCAACAAAAAGATATTAATTGGTTAAGAGATAAAATAAAAAGAACTGATATAGAAACAAAAAATGATAAAGCAGTTTTTATTCAAGATCAAAAAAAGAAAGAAGCTTTAAAAAATTTATATCTTCAACAAATAGAAGAACAGAAAAAATTAAATTTATATAAATCAATGTCAACAGATACATTTTCTCATTATCAACCTTCAACAAATTTTATAAATTTAATATTTAAAGAAAGGCAAAAGCATTATGAAGAATTAAATAATGTTGAAAAAAAATTTGAACCTCTTCTTTCATTAATAAGTGAAAATCAAAGAAAAACAAGATTCGGAGCTTCTCCTATTTTTTATACTAAAAATGATACTGAAGCAAATCCTCAAAGTGCATTATATATTAATGAAGAAGATAGATTTAGAATTAGAGGAAGAGATTATGATAATTTTAATGAAAATAATAGATATTTTAGATTAAATAGAGATAAAGGTAATTTAAATAAAATTGCAAAAGAATATAAATCTTATGCTGATATTAATGCTTTTCATAATGATTTTTATTTTGCTAAAGATGCTTTAGGACAAATTAAAAGAACTAAAGATATGTTAGATTATCAAATTGATAATAGAATGAAAAATGAATTTATTGAATAAATTTCTTATATTTCTGGTTTTATTATTAATATTTAATTTTTTGGTTTATTTTTTGATTTTTTTGAATTATATATCTGTTAATATATTTTTATTATTTTTTAATTATACTTTTTAAATTTTTTTAATTTGATAATTTTTAATAAAAAATAAAAAAATAAAAATTAACCTTTAGTCATAATATAAACAAAATGATAATTTTTAGGATCATTTTCATCAAGAGGTTCACTACTTGAAGGATGTTTAATAACTTTTTCATATAAAAATTTAGCCCAAGGTAATTTCATAAAATGTTTTTTTCTATGTTCAGGATCACCATAAGTAATACAAATAAAAACACTTCCAGGAGATAAAATTCTATATATTTCATTTATCATTTTTTCTGAATTTATTATAGGATCATCAGTACTTAAAATTGAATCAAGAGTTCCTTTATCAATAACATTATTAAAACTTCCAGTTTCAAAATCTTTCATTTCACAAACATTCATAATTTTAAATATCATTTTAGGATATTTAACTCTACATCTTTCTTCCATTTGTGAAATTGCTTTACTTGAAAAATCTATATTTGTAATATTTTCATAACCGTCATTATACATTTCTTCACTCATAGTTGAATTTCCACATCCTACATTTAATATTTTATTTTCTTTCTCTAAATATGGAGTTATTATTTCTTTTAAATCTGAATAGGTTTGATACCAATCAAAAGGTTCTATTCTTTTTGAATATCTATCATCCCAATATTCTAATTGTCCATAATGAAAATTTGTTCCATTTTCTGACATATTTTTTTAATTGTAAAAAAATTAAAGTATTAAAAATAAATTAATATATTTTTGATAAAAAACTAAGAAATTATTAATATTATTATAACTTAAAAAAACAAAAAAATAAATATAAAATGTCAGAAGAAGAAAAAAATGAAAATGAAGAAGTAGAAAATCCTGATGAAGAAATACAAGAAAATCCAGAAGAAGAAAAAAAAGATGAAGGTCCATTATTAGATAGTGATGGAAATCCAATAAATCCAGAAGATTTATTACCAAAAGAACCACAAGCTCCTTTAAAAAAAGATATGTTATTAAAGAGTGTAAAAAATTTACAAAGAACATATAATGGATTAAGTTATGCATATACTGAAATAGATTTAAAAGAAAAAGAAATTGATGATCTTGGAAAAGATATTGATAATTTTACTCAAATAAGAGATTTTAATGTTAGTACTAATAAATTACCAAATATAAATTGTGTAGGAAATATGCCTTATTTAATAAGAGTTGATGCAAGTGTTAATGAAATAAAAGATATGGATGTTTTTAATAATCCTGAAAGATTTCAATATTTACAAGTTTTAAATTTAAAACAAAATAAAATTCATAATTTACCTGAAATGCAAGCAATAAATTTATTAACAATGGATTTAAGTGAAAATAAAATAAAAGATTGTTCAAATTTCAAAGGATTACCAAATTTAAAAAAATTAAACTTAAGTACAAATAGATTAGTAAATTGTACAGGATTAGCAAATTGTCCAAATTTAGAAGTATTATATTTAAATAATAATAGAATAACAACATTAGAAGGATTAGAAGAATTACCAACATTACGTAAATTAAGAGTAAGAACAAATAAAATAGAAAAATTTGATTTTATTCCTTCTCTTCCAAATTTAGAAAAATTAGCAATAAGTGAAAATTTAATAAAAGATAATACTCAATTTTCAAAATTAACATTTCCAAAATTACAAAGAATTAATATTGATGGTAACCCATATTTTGATGAAAGTGGAGCTAATCCTAAAATTGAAATTTTAATTCAATTAGAAGGATTTGAAATAAAATTTGTAAATAAAGAAGAAATTACACCTGAAGACAAAGAAGAAGTTATTAAAGAAAAAGAAACAAGGAAAGAAAAAGCAGAAGAAGAAAGAAAACAAAAAGAAGAAGAAGAAAGAATTAGAAAAGAAGAAGAAGAAAAAGAAAGATTAGAAAAAGAAGAAGAAGAAAGAAAAAAAAAAGAAGAAGAAGAAGCTGCTGCTGCTGAAAAGAAAGAAGGAGAAGAAGGAAATGAAGGTGAAGAAGGAAATGAAGGAGAAGAAGGAGGAGAAGGTGAAGAAGGAGGTGAAGGTGAAGAAGGAGGTGAAGGTGAAGAAGGAGGAGATGGAGAAGAAGGAGAAGAATAATTATTTTTTAATTTATTATCCTTTTATTAAGTTTTTTTAATCTTTTTTTATGGATAATAAGAAGATTTTTTTTAATTTTTTTATTTTTGAAGTTTATTTATAAATATATGATTTTAATATTAAATCAATAATATTATGATATATATATTATATTTTGGAATAAATATTTGTTTTTTTCTATATATATAATTTGTTTGAAAATATTTTTTTTTATCTTTTTTATTGTTTTATGTTTAGTATTTTTCTTGATGACAAAATAGAATTTTTATATTTTTTATATAATATTTCGAACAAATTTTTCTCATTTTGAGGGCAATTTTGATAATAAGGAATAAATGAATCATTAGAAAATAATAAATATAATTCTTCATATGGATTAAAATAATTGACAACATATAAAGATATATGCTGATAAATATTTTTATTATTTTCCTGAAAGGGAATTAACTTTTCATAACATTTATCAAAATCAAATTTTTTATTTATATTATTATCAAAGTAGTTTTGTTTATTTTCTTTATTATTTCTATTATGAAAATAATTAATTAAATTATTATTATCTTCGTTTAATTTTTTCTTTTTTTCCTCTAATAATTCACTAAAATCCTTTAATAATTTGATTAATAAAGATATAATATTTTGATAATATTTTTTTGGAAAAATTGGATTTCTAACTAATTTAATAATTGAATATATGATTAATTTTATTTCTTTTAAAGTTAAACTATTTATTGAATTAAATAGAATATTATCATTAAATAATTGAAAAAAATTGTTCATTATTTTTTCAGATTGATTTTCATAGTTAATTTGAATGTTAATAATTAAAATAGAAACTAAGATAAAAGGAAAATTTTTGATTTTATATAAATCTAATAACTTCATTAATAATTTAAAGTTTTCTTGGGGGTTAAAATTATATATTGAATATAATAAATTAATAAAATTAAAATTTAATTCAATTATATTCAAATTATTTTCTTTTTGGGGAAACGATATCATTGATTGAATAATTGATATATCTTCCATAATAAATGAAAAAAGTAAAGATAACATTTCAATATTATTAAATATTATATTTTTATTTTTTTTAAAAATAATGATTAAAAAATCTATATGAAATTGATTTAATAAACTTTTATGCTTTATTAATTTTTCAATATAATTATGTAATGTTTCTAGCAAAACTACATCATTTTCAATATTAATTTTATCTAAGATTTGAGTTTCAAAATTTGTAACAAATGATTCATCTTCTTTTCCAATAAAAATTTGACATTTCTTTATAATGATTTCTTGATAAATGATATTTATAAGTTTAGGAAAAAGAAAATACATTTTTTGGAGTGATATTATATTATTTATGTTTAACATAATGTCTAAATAACACACATTATTTTTTTTATTTGAAAATATTTTATATATTATTTGATTATCTAATTGTTGGAAAAAATTCATTTTATTATTTAAAATAGATGAAATTATATCTTTAGAAAATAAATATTCTTTATCATTTGAATAATTATTATATAATTTTAATAAAATGAAATTTATATTTTTTTTCGTTATTTCATTTTTCAGAATCAAATAATTTTTTAAAATAAAATTTAAAAGATTAAATTTTTGATTTTCTCTAAATAATAATGTACCATATAACATCATAAAATATATATCATTTAATGATTCTATATTTTCTTGTATTTTATTTAACAAAATTGAATTTAATTCATTGAATATTGATATTCTATAATTTTTCATTATTATCAAACATAAAATATGTTTACTTATTATATTTCCAAAATTATCAATACATTTTTTCTTAATATATTCTGAGAAATTATCAAATTTTAATAATAAAAGCATCAATATTTCATAAATTTTTGATATTAAATTTTCATTTGAAAAAGAAGTTATACTATCAAAAATATTATAAATTATATCTTTTGGATTCTCAATGTTTTCTAAAAGTGGATAAATTGTTTTTCCAAAAAAATCAAAAATTTTATCTTGAATATCATTTGATAATATAATATTCCTAAGACATTCTTTAATTATTTTTAATAAAGAATTTATATAATCTTTATCATCTAAAAATAAATATATTTTATGAGATAAAAGAAAATTAAATATATTTACTATACATTCATTATCATTCCTTAATTTTAAAATTTCATTGAATAATTTGATAATCATTTTTAAATTTACATCCTCAAATTCTAAAGAAGAAAATAAAATTTTAGAAATAATTGAAATATCATTATTATATAAAGTAAAGTCTGTTGTTATTAAAATTCCATAAATTAACTCTAAAATTTTATTTGTTATTTCAATATCTTTAGTATTATTTGAAATATGTTCTATAATTGATAAAATATTATTCTTATTTTGTATAAATTTATAAAAACTCGATAAAATGAGTAAATAATTATAATAATTGATTTGTTCTTGATTATCCTGTTTTAAATTATTACAAATATCTATTAAAATATTATCAAGGAATAAATATATTTCATTTAAGTTTTCATTATTTGAATTAATTAAATAAATTATTATTTCCCTAATTAATTCAATTATTTTTTCTTTTATATTTAAATCATTATCATTTAAGTAAATTAATCCTATTATACTTATAATTTTCTCTTTAAAATAATATATTGATATATTTTTAAAATTCATTTCATTTTTAATTAAATTAATAAAAAAATTAAGAAAAAATACTTTTTCTTCATTATTAAATAAAATAAAATCTTTAGTGATAACAGAAAATAATATATCTTTTAAAGAATAAAAATTACTTTGAATTTTATCTATATTCTGTTTTTTCACCCAAGTAATAAAAGTATTTATATCATAATTAGATTTGTCAAAAAAAAAATTAAAATCTTTATTTTTATCATCATGAAATGTTAATTCCATAATTTATAATTTTTTAAATAATTTATTTTGATAATATAAATTAATAATTATGAATAGGTTAATACTTTCATTTTTATTTATTGCTAATTTTAGAATATTTATTTTTTCGTATGTTAGAATCTTTTTTTCTTTAAAAGATTATCTTATTATAGAAAAAAAGAAATAATATTTTTTTCCAACAATTATTAAAAGTAATTAAAGGGAAAACAAATAATAAGACGATAAAAATAAATGCGTTTCAAATAATGGATTAAGAAAATACATTTAATTTTGAAAAAACCAAATTTAAAAAAAGCAATTATCAGAAAAATAAAAATAAATAAAAGAATAAAAACCATTATCAAGGTTAAAAAAATAGGTCATAATATTTAGTTTAAATCATTAAAAAAATTATTTATAATAGTGTCTAAATAAAATAAAATTAAAAATATGTCATCAATAAATAGTCAAAAAATAAAATACAAAGAACATTCAGAAGAAAGTACAGAAAAAGAAGAAGATTTCATGTCCCAAAGTCAAAATAATTTACCTGTAGGAAAATCAATTTGGACAAAATTTGTAAAAAAAATAAATATATAATATAAAAATTTATAAAAAAATAGGAAGATGATTCATTAAGGAAAATAGTAAATTTAAAAGGACCATCAGATTGGAAAAATATATCATTATTAATGCAAAAAAAATATGGAATAAAAAACAAATCAAGTAAACAATGTAGAGAAAGATGGGTAAATTCATTATGTCCAAATATAAATAAAGGAACATGGAGTGAAAAAGAAGAAAAAATTTTATTTTTAACACAATTAAAAATTGGAAATAAATGGTCAGAATTAGCTAAATTATTACCAGGAAGAAGTGAGAATGATATTAAAAATCATTTTTATTCTAAATTAAGAAAATATATTAGAAAAATGTGTAAAAAATTACATAAATCTAAATTATTAGAAGCTAAAGGAATTAATTCTAATATGTATTCTGCTACTAAAGTATATTCACTTATTCAAGTTAAAAATGTTCCTTTAGTTTCTTTAAGTTTAAGAACTATTATTAATGTTATTTTAAATGATTATTTAGATAAACAAGAAAGATTAAATCTATTACAAGAATCGGCTTTTAATGAAGAAAAATTAAATTATAATAGGAATTTTGAATATTTAAGAAATAAAAGAAATTCAAATTCTAATAAAAGAAATAAATATTTTGAAGATTATTCTAATGAAGATGATAATAATAATGAAAATGAAGAAATAGCTCGTTTTTACAATAAAAAAAAAGATGGAATTAATATTTTTGAAGAATTATTAAATGATGATTAGATTCTTTTGGTTTATAAATTATTATAAATTATTAATAATTAAATATTTTTTTAATTAAAATTTTTTATTTTGACCCATAAATTAAATTATAAGCTATCTAATTTAAAAAATAATTTATTTAAATAAATTAGATAACAATCAGATATGTTTTATATCTAATTGTTATCTTTAATAGCATTATATTTAATGATATAATAATTTCTTTTTATATTATAAATAAAATGCAAAGAATAATTTTGATTTGAGTCAGCTTAAATGACAAATTATGTCATATTAGCGTTACACTTATCGAACAAATAAAAATAAAAATGTAATTAATTACTCTAAATAAAATTAATTTAATTCAATTTTTAAAAATTTAAATTTTAAAAAATTATTTTGATGAAAAAAAATTAACCGATATAAATAATAAAACATAAATGAAAAAGACAGAAATAAAAGCTCAATCCTATAATACAAAAACACAAAATTCTCAAATTAAAAATAAATATGTTCAAAATATTCAAAATATATTTACATCTGTCTATGATGATGAGTTTATTGGATTAATAAATGAATTATCACTTTTAATAAAAGCATTTTACAAATCAATGGGCCCAAATATATCAATAACAAAAAATATATTAAATTCATCAGAATTAACTTCAAATAATATAAATGATATTCATTTATCATTAAAACAAACTTTTTCAGAAATTGAAAATGCTTTTAATAAATTTTACCAGAATGCCAAAATAATTTTTAAAAAAATGAAAGTTTATAGAAATGAAAAAATAGAAAATATAATTAATAGTACTCAAAAAAACGATTCACCAAAAAGACAAAATGATAATAATTTAAATAAAAGTGGAATAACAAATAATAATATAAATATTTCAAATAATATAATTCATAATGATGGAATAAATGTAAATGGAACAAATTTTTCAATGATTATTAATAATACAGAAAATAATATAAATAATAATATTAAATTAAAATTAGATAAATTAAAAACTGAAAATTCTCTTTTGAAAAAAAAGTTAGAAATGTTTGAAAAAAAAAATAAAACAATATCACCAAATAAAATTCCTAAACCAATCAAAATTGAAAATTATACTAATAAAACAAAAAATTTAAGAGGAACTCATAATCCAAGAATTAACTCTAGTGTTAATGATGATGAAAGAAATAATACTTCTATTAGTCAAAATTTAAGCTTTTATGATGAAAAATTAAAAATGTTTCAAAAAGAAAATGAAAAATATAAGAAAGATTTACATAAATTATCTTATGAAATAAATTCATTTTTAATTAATTTTAAACAAATTAAAAATTTAGAAATTCCAGAAGGATTAAAAACAAGTTTAGAAAAGGGAAAAATTGCTTTAAGTCAATTAACTGCAAATTTTTTAAAAAAAAATTCATTAAATGATATCTCTTTAACTTCTCCAAATACATCTTATAATAAAGAAAATAATGAGTTAAAAAGTTTAAAAGAATCAATAAATAAAATAAAATGTGAAAAAGAAAAAATTAAAAATTATAATGCAGAATTAAGAAAAGAAATAGAAAAATTAAAAAATTCAACACCTCAAAATATTAATAATAATACTAATAATAATACTAATAATAACAATAATAATAACAATAAAAATAAAAATAATAATAATAATAATAATAATAATAATAAAAATAATAATACTCATCAAAATAATAACAATAAAAATAATAATAATAATAATAATAATAATTCAAAATTAAATAATAAACAGCATTTAAAAAAAGAATCTATAAGTTCAAATAATAGTAATATAAATATTTTAAAAAATCAAAATGAAGAATTAAAAAAGAAAAATGAAGAATTAAATTCTAAATTATCAAAAAAAGAAAATTTAATACATAAAAATTCAGTAGATCATAATAATACAGTAAATCAATTAAATGAACAAATTAATCAATTAAAATCAAGAAATTCAGATTTAAAAAATGAATTATTAACTTTAAATGTTGCTTTTTCAAAAACTTCAAAAGAATTATTAAAAAATACTAATAACTCAAACTCACAAAATAATAAACAATCTGATAATCAAATTTTAAATTTAAATAAAAAAAATACAGATTTAACCAATCAATTAAATGAAGCCAATGAATTAATTAATAAATATGAAAATAAAATAAAAGAATTAAATATAAATGAAATTTCAATAAGAAATAAATATGAAGATGAAATTGAAGAAATGAAAAATAATAATGAAAAAAATTTAAAAGAAATTAAGAAATTAAAAAATGAAAATGATAATTTAAAACAAGAAAAAATAAATTTAAATTTAGAAAATGAAAATGATAAATTAAAAAAGGAAATTGTAGATTCTGAAAAAAGAATAGATGAACAAAAAGAAAAATTAAATGAATTAATAGATTTGAAAAATAAAGACATTTCACAATTAAAAGAAAAAATTGAAAATATAACAAAAAACAAAATTAATGATATAAATATTGAAAAAGAAAAAATTAAAAAAGAAAAAGAAATAACAATTGCTTTAAAAGAAAATGAAATAAAATTGCTTAAAGCAAATATAAAACAATTAGAATTTCAATTAGAAAATAAAGAAAAAAATTCAATTATAGATTCAATTAAAAAAGAACATAAAGAACAAATAAATTTATTTGAAAATTTAATAAATGAATTAAAAGGAAATTTAAAAGAAAAACAAAATGAAATTGAAGAGTTAAACAAAAAAATTCAAAATAATGATTCAAGTCATTCTTCTATAATTCAATCAAAAGATATTTTATTAAATGAACTAAAGAAAAAAGTAACAGAAGAAAAAAAAGAAAATGAAAAATTAAATAATGAATTAATAAAAAATGAAAAAGAATTAAAAGAACTAAAATTAGAAATAAAGGAAAAAGATAATAAAATACTTAATTGTCAAAAAGAATTTGAAAATGTAAATGAAAAATTAATTAAAAATATAAATGAATATTGTATTGTAAATGATGAAATAAAAGAATTAAAAGATAATAATTTAATTTTAGATGAAAAGGTTAAAAATTTAACAAATGAAAAAAACCAAAATTTAGATTTATTAAAAAAAACAAAAGAAGAGTTTTTAAAAAAAGAAGAAGATTATAAAGTTAATATTGATTCTTTAAAAAAACAAATAGAAGTAAATGAAATAAATATTATTTCATTGAATGAAAAATTACAATTAAAAGATGAAGAAATTGCAATATTTAATAAAAATAATGGAATTTCGAATACAGAAAAAGAAAATTTAGTAATTGAACTTCAAAAATATAAAAATGAAAATTCAAAATTATTACAATTAAGAAAAGAAGAAGAAGATAAATTAAAACAAAATTTAAATTCAATTCAAAAAGAATTAAATTTAGAAAAAGAAAGAAATATAATTTTATCTTCTGAAAAGAAAAATGCTGATGATAAAGTTTCTTAATCTTTAAAATTACAAAATGAATTGAATGAAAAATTAAAGAATACAAACTTAGAATTTGATAAATTTAAAAATGAAGAAAAGAAAAATTATGAAAATAAAATAAATGAATTAAATAAAGAGATAGAAAAAATGAAAAATATTACAAATCAACAAATAAAAGAAAAGTCTTCAAATGAAAAATTAATTGAAGAATTAAAGTTAAAAAATTTAAATGATAATAATACTTTAGAAAATCAAATTAAGAAATTGGAAAAAGAAAATATTGAACTTTCAAATAAAAATACTGATTTATTAGAAAGAAATAATACTAATAATAAAAAAAACAATGAATCAATTGAAAAAATGAAAAAAGAAATTCAAAATATAAATAATAAAAATAAGGAAATTAATAAAAAATATGATGAATTATTAAATAATTATAATAAAAATTTAAAAGAAAAAAATGATATAAAAACAAAATCAGAAAATAAAATAAAAGATAATCAAAAAGAAAAATTACAATTATTAGAGAAAATTAAAAAAAATGAAGAAGAGATAAAAAAATTAAATGAAGATAATTTAAAAATTACAAAAAAAAATAATGAATTAATAAAAAATTTAGAATCATCTTCTTCTAATTCAAATATTTTAATAAAACAATTAAAAGGTGATATAAATGATATTAAAAAAGAAAATATAGAATTAAAGAAAAAATTAGATTCTTTAAATATTGAATATTCAGATTTTAAAAATGAAAATACAGAATTAAATAATAAAATAATAGAATTAGGAGATGAAAATAAAAAAAAAGAAAATGAAATTATTAAATTAAATAAAGATATTGATTTAATTCAAAAACAGAATGTGACTTTAACTTCAAGTTTAGATACAAAATTAAAAGAAAATATAAAAATAAATGAAGATATAAATATTTTAAAAAAAGAAATTGAAAGTAAAGAAAATCAATTAAAATCTTTATTAAAGAATAATGAATTATTAAAAGAACAAGAAAAAGAAATTAAAAGTTTAAAAAATAATAATGAAAATTTAACAAATGAAAAAGATATATTAAATAAAGAAAATGAAACAATAAAAAATGATAAAAAAGAATTATTAAATCAAATAGAAAAAATAAAGAAAGAATTAAATAATGAAATAAATAATAATAATAAAAATGAAAATATTTTACAAAATAAAAATTCAGAAATAACAGATTTAAAAACTAATATAAATTCAATTCAAATTAAATATGATGATTTAATAAAAGAAAAAAAAGAAATAGAAAATAAATATAATAATAATTTAAAAGAAATAGAAGAATTAAACTTAGAAATAAAAAATTTAAAAATGAATTATGAACAATCAACAAAAGAAATTAAAGAAAAAGAAAATGAAATAAATAATAATAAAAACAATCATAATAATGAAATTCAAGAATTAAAAAAGGAAATAAAAGAAAAAGAAAAAGAATTAAATTTATCTTTAAATGAAATAAAAAATAAAAATGATATAATAATAAAAAATGAAGAAGAAATAAAAGAATTAAAAGAAAAAGTAAAAAAAATATTAAATGAAGAAAAAGATTTAAAAAGTAAATTAGATAATAAAGAAATAAATATAATAGAATTAAAGAAAGATATAGAAGAATTAAAAAATAATAATTTAAATCTTATTGAAACAAATAAAAATAAAGAAAAAGAAATAAAAGATTTAAACACAGAAAATAATAAATTAAATATTGAATTAGAAAAAATTAAAAAAGATTTAGATTGTATAAATGAAAAATATAATAAATTACAAAATGAAATTAATGAAATAAATAATCAATATATAGATTTAGATAATGAATATGAAAATTTAAGAAAAAAAACAGATGAAGAAAAAATAAAATTACAAGAAGAAATTACAGAATTAAAAGATAATAAAAATGTATTTTTAGAAAATGAAAACAATAAAAATTTAGAATTAGAAAAATTATTAAAAGAAAAAGAAGAAATAATAAATCAAAAAAATAAAATGCAATCTAAAAATTTAGATTTAAAAAATAAAATTCATCAATTAAATGAAGAAATAAAAAATAAAGAAGAAGAATTAGAAGATTTAAATAATAAATTTGATGAAGATGAAAAATTATTAGATCAATATGAATTAGATATAAAAGATTTAAAAGAAGAAAATAATAAATTATCAGATAAAATAAAAGTATTTGAAAAAGAAAAAGAAGAATTAAATAATTCTCGTTTGACAAGAAAAATTCAAAGATTAAATGCAAAAATTGAAGATTATCAAATTAAATTAAGTGAAGCTGATGAACAATTAAAAAATACTCATTCAGAATTAAATAAATTAAGAAAGAAAAGTTTTCATTCATCAAATAATTTAATTAAAAACAATAATGAAGAAGAAATAGAATTAAATCCTGAAAATTATGAAATGATAAAATGTGTTCATTATAATAAAAAATTAAAATGGATATTATTTAAATTAAAAAATGAATACAATAATAATTTAGAATATGAAGATTTTATTTGGAAACCATTATCAACAAGAAGAGAATTTGAAAATTTTGGTCCTGTTCCAAATTCTAATTCTTTTGAATTACAAAAACAAATTGATAATTTACAATCTTGTCAAAATGAATTAATAGATAAATTATCTAAAAAAGAAAATGATTATAATAGATTAAATTTAAATTTTGCTAAATTATTTAATAGAAAAAAAAATAATGAAAATAATCAAGATAAATTACTTGAAACTA
>JAEEGK010014685.1_pt1 | contig 17463 bp, 5 predicted proteins | sample 8958771 | NCBI WGS metagenome assembly JAEEGK01 (sample SAMN16246547, study PRJNA631951) | gut metagenome | biome: gut microbiome; feature: rumen; material: SC-attached | host: Bos | place: Iran: Karaj | collected 2018-10
AAATTGAAGTAATAATATTTTTTTTTTTTTATTAATATTTGGGGAAACAGTAATTTAATTTCTTATTAATAAAAAATAATATTTATTAAATTGTTTTGTTTATTAATGAAAAACAATAATTAAATAAAAAATTATATCTTTATTATTTATCTAATTAATTAAAAAAATATGAATAAATTAAAAAAGATTTTTATGTTTTTTATGAAAAAATGTTTATCATCATTTTCATTTTTTAATTTTATTTTATTTCGATTTATTAAATCTAATGTTTTTATTGAATTTCAATATTTATTTAATATTCAATGTTTGAATATTTTTTTATTTTTTTACTTTATAAGAGTGATAAAACTAATTCTTAATTCTAATTCAGTAATTTGATATATTATAATTAAATAAAATATATATTCTAAAAGTTTATTCATACTTTTTTCCTTAAAATTAATTAATTTGTTTTTATTTATTATCATTTTTTTTAATTGCCAAAAACTTATTTTAAATAAAAAAGTTTTTAAATTCAAACACAATTAAAACCAAAATATAAAAATAATAAAAACTGGTACAAAATTATTTAAACTATTTCCTTTACATTTAATATTTTTTTATTCTTAATTTTTCCCTCAAAAAAAAATCTTTTTAATAATTGGTTTATAATAATATTTTAAATATCAAACTAAATAATTTAAATAATCAATAACCTGCTATTTCTAAAGATATTTTTTCAAAATTTTTTCAAAATGATGAATTTTTTATTATGAATATCAATTTAATTTTTACTAGACAGTTTTATTTAAATTAATAAGATATTTTAATTAATTCAAATTGACTATTGAAAATATGTTAAATTGTTTTATATTTTTCAATACTTTTTTATTTAAAATCCATTAATATTTTTATTAAAAAAGTAATCATGTAACATTTTTAAAATTTAAATTTATATTTTTAATTATATTCAATATACACGGAAAATGAATTTTAAAATTTAAATTATTCATAAATAATTTTTTTTTATGATTTTATATTTTACTCTATGTAAATAATATTATATTTAATATGATTCAAAAACTAATTCATTTTATCAAATATTTTTTAAACTAAAACGATTTTATTGTTTAAAAAAAATCTTTTTGTTTCATTTAATTTTTAAATTTTTAAGTTCTATAATATATATATATAAAAGGAAACTATGATTAAAATATTAACTTAAATAATAATTTGAATTTATTTTGTGTTTTGAATTTCATTTTATTTGTTTTTAAATATGTAAATAAAAATATATCTTTATATTTCTTAATTTATAAATAATATTTTGAAAACAATTAATTATTTTAAAAAAAAGATGATTTAATTGATTTTAATTATATTAAAATTAAATTCACAAAATTTAGCTTTTATTAGTAGTAAAAATATTATTAATTAATTCTATAGCCCCGTGTTAATAGTAATAAAAAAGAATAAAAATCTTTGAAAAGAAACAATGGATCAAATATCAATTCTCCTTTTTTAATTCTTTCAAATTTTTTTAAATAAACTTATTAAATTTAACAAAAAATTTAAATTAATAGAGAAAAAACTTTTAGTTAAATATGAATTTTGTTGTGATATATCAAAATATGGTAATTTTATTTCTCATCTAAATTAATATATATAAAATTAAAAACCATAAATCAAACCTGGTGGTTAGGTTCATGATTTAAAGATATAAAAAAAATCTTTTAAATTTCTTTTTGTTCTAAAAAATAAAATGACCTCTTTTTTCTTATTTAAATACAAAAAAAGTAATTTTTTTTATAAATGAAAAATAAAATTAATTTTCTAATTCTTTTTTTATTTCTTCTTTCCTTTTCATATGAAGAAAATGAAGGACCAATAGGATTTGAATTTAAAAAAACAATTTATATAAAACCAACTCCAGGAACAAAATTAATTCCAGTAAAGACTTCAAGAACAAATAATATATGTAGATTATATATTAATGGAACTCAATGTATTGCAAATGAAGAAGAAAAATCAATGTTTTATTGTCCTGTTCAAGAACTTGGAGTATATAATTTTTCATATATTTTTAATAAAACTGAATATCAAATTTTACAAAATATTTCAATTTTTTCTTCTATGGAAGATATTTTTATAATTACTCCTTCAAGAGAAACTAAATGTTTATTTGATGATGAAACACTTTCATATACTGTAGAAGTTGTAAATGAAAATATAAGTGTTAATTTTAGTAATATTCAAATTTTTGCTTATGCTCCTGAAAATAAACATAATAAAGTTAAAGTAAATAAAAAGATTGAAACTATTGTTTTTGATGTTGAAATAATTGATGATTATAAAGCAATTTTTACTTTAAATTCAACACACTTGAATAAACAATATATTGTTAGAGTTACTGAAAATTTTGATTATGATGATACTTTAGGTAAAATTCAAAGTTTCACTTTTACTGAGCTCACATTTGATGAATATTTTTATCCTTTTTCTAAAACAATTAGAATAAAATCAAATTTATGTGAATTTAAACCTGATAAATTGACTTTGATAGGTTCAGGGATAGAATATCCTATAATATGTAATGAATCATCAAAATTCTATTATTCAAATTTTTATTATTGTTATTTTAATGAAGAAATTGACTTTTATGGAAAAATGAATATATATTTCCATAATCAATTAATTAAAAAAGATATAATTTCTTCAAAACCTATTGAAGAAATTTCAATTAATACAAGATATGAAGAACATATTGAATATATAAATTGTAATAGATTTGGTTGTACTAAAATTAGATATATTAGATTTATAATTTCAAGTGCAAATGATTATTTTCATATTGGAGCAATTAATAGATTATATGTTGAACATGGGGATTATTTTGAAACTTCTACTAAAATTTATGAAAGAAATGTAAGATATTCTAATTATGGAAAATTAAAATATGATGGAAATACAATATTTTTTGATTATTTAAATACAAAAGGTGAGTTCTTTAAAGTCTTAAAATTAGAAAGAACTTTATTTGAAAATGAGAAAATACATAAAGTACAACATTTAACATATGTAATTCCTAATCCTTCTAATGTTTATTGTGATAGACTAGATAATATATATTTTAGTCCTGATTTAATTGTAACGGGTAATTTAGACTCAAATAATTATCAATCAACTAAATTATATTTTGTTTCTTCTGATGCTAGATATAAATATGGTTCTCAGTTTTGTGGTTCAAGTATTTATACTACTCCTGTTAAATTTAATTGTTTTTCAAAATATTATGATAATAGTAATTATTATTCAATTAAACTTTTATCTTCAGAACCAGGTTTTATCAAAACAAGATTAAGATATTATACTGAAGAAGCTACAATTAAAGTGATTAATGTTGAAATTGAAAATCATTGTCAAAATATTTATGGTCAATTTAAAAATCTTGATAATGCAATTATTAATATTTATTATCCAAAAGAAAATAAAAATATTAAAATAATTTATAATGGAACAGAATTAATAAAAAATGACAAAATAGATATAGAAAAAAATCCAATGGATTATAATTTTGAAAGTTATGTAATTCCTCCTGATAAAATAGTTCAAGAAGGAATGGCAATATTTTATTATAATAATCAAGAAATTGGTAAAAAAAAAATAACATATACAAATACAATAATACCAACAATCATAAAATCAAAAGAAATAATAAATACAAAAGAATATGTTAAAGGAACTCAAATTAAAATAAGATTTAAAGAACAAATGACAATTGGAACTCAAGAAACAAATTTTTATCTTCAATATTATGAAAATAGAACAACAAAATATGAAAATTGTTATTTACAAAATGATGGAATTATTTTATTATGTAACAACAACAATTTCATAAATAAAATATTATATTATCAAACAACTTGTGAAGGATATGTTCAATTAGATTATCAAGTAATATTTTACACTCCTTCAGAAACAAATTATGAATTAAGTAAATATTATTATGTTTTACCAGGATATAGACAATCAATCACTCTTTATTTAGATTATACTTCTCCTTATCTTGAATTTCCTGTTCAAGCTTATGTAAATAATCAAAGAGTAAAAATGATAGAAACTCAAAACATTCATAGATTATATAAATTTAAAACTAATGAAGAAGGAGATTATAAATTTGAATTTTTATTACCTGATTCCAATGATAGACAAGATGTTGGCTTGATTAAAGTTAGAAATAGTATCTATGATTATTTTAGCGAAATAGGATTTGAAAAAAAATGTGTTTATTATACTGATACTACTAATTTTAAATTGATTCCAACACATGAAATTGATATGAATAAAATTCTATATTATTCTGATTATGGGTATAATAATGTATGTCAATCTAATAATTGTGTTTTAGAAGTTAAAAATTCCAATAATTATTATAATTATAATTATAGAGATAATACATTTATTATTATTTCTAAAAATGGATTTTCTACTTCACCTTATCTTTATAAAGAAACAATGAGATTTACTCATGTTTATGCACCATATCTTACTTATTCAAAGACAAAAATATTATTAACTGCATATTGTTATTTGGATGATATGTGGATAGGAAAAAATGATAATAATAAAATAAAATTAAATTGCAATAAAGTTGTAGTAAATAATAAATTAAATTGTGAAACAGATATATCACTTTCTGTGGGAATTTATTATATTTATCATAAAAATTTTTATGTGAGTTATACCTTTATATCTTCTCCTATTCATGAAGGAGATTTTGTGTTAAATCCTTCTGAAACACAAATAGGAAAAAATCATATAACAATTTCTTCAAGCAATTATTATATGGATACTATTACTTCAATTATTATAAAAAATAATGATGCTAATTCAATTGTTTTTTATAAATACAATCCAAAAATACGTTATATAAATGTATTTTATGTTAATTCAAATGAAATTACATTAAGTTTTATTGCTCATCCTGGGAAATATTATAATTTACAATTATTCAATAATGTAGGTGGCTCAAAAATATTATTTTTTTCAAAAAAAGACCAACATATTTCCATTTCTTTAAAAAATCAATACTATTATTTAAAAAACAATTTAAATATTGGATTACCTCAACTAATTATTAATAGTGATTTTGCTTCTCAAATAGATAAAATATATTATAAAAATGAAGCAAAAGAAAGGGATTTTAAAAAAATAATAAAAGAAGTAAAATTAGAATCAAATACATTTACAGCAAAGTTTCAACCAACAGAAGTTGGAAATTATATATTTAGTTATACATTAAAAGATGGTAATATAAAATATTCAGTTTTAGATAAAAAAGTTATTGTAGGAGCTCAATATACTAGTTTTGTTCTTTTATTACCACCATCATATAATATTTTAACTTCAATAAAATTCTCATTAGATATTATTCCAATGTTTACTTCAATGGATTTATTAGTTTATTTCTCAATAAATAATCAATTAAGAACTCAAAATTATACTTTAAAAAGAGAAAGAGGATGTAGTAATTATGATATAGAAATTGCAGAATTACAAAAATTTAATAAAACTATTAATTATACTTTTGTAATTTTAGATAAAAATACTGATATAATATTATATACTCAAAAAGTAAAATTTGAAGATTTTTATTTTGAAAATGCAACTCATTTATCATCTGGTATTATTAAAATTAAAAATATTAGAAATCCTCCTCAAGGAATTGAAATTTATTATTCAGAAGATGAATATGAAACACCATATATAATTTATCAAAAACAACAAGATATTGATTTAGTAAAAAATGAATCAACTGTTATACTTCCATCTGATTTTGAATTTGCTGGTATTTATTATGTTGATTATAATGGAGATGAATTTACCCAATTTTTCTTATCTTATGATTTAGATAATGAAGAATTAGAATTTGAATATTATCCAATTTCAGGAGATAATAATTTAATTATAAAATGTGAATATTATTATTTACCTTTTATAGAGAAAATTGTTATTTTAAATAATAATACTAATCAAACTCACATTTATGAAAAAAATGATATTGAATTTAAAAATAATGATTATATTAAAATTAAATTACCTAAAAGTGAAAATAATGAAAAACCAGTTTTTATAGTTAAAGAAATTTATGAACATAATACAAGAGAAGATAATGAAGAAATTAAAATAGAACCAAATAAAGTTTTAGTATATGATAAACCTATTTATTTCACAATTTCAGAAAATTATCAAATTGTAAAAGGAGGAGTAGATAATTTAGATTTTACATTTAATATTAATAATAATATCACAAATGAACAATTAGAAAATATTTTTTCAAAAATCTATATTAATGGAGAATTAAAAATATTAGATGAATTGGAAGAATGTTCATATAATCACAGTCAAAAAACTGTATCTTGTTTATTTACAAATCCAGGAAAATACAGTGAATTAAATATTACATATAATGAATTTGAAGAAACTTTACAAGAGTATACTTATTTCTTTTATGATTTTGATGCTGATAAATGTTTAATTGAAGGAAAAATAAAAAATTATTATACTTTATTCATTGGAAATATACCTTATAATATTTTTATTAATAATAAACAATTAGAAAATAATAATGGAACTTGTTTAATTAATAAAAATGATCTTTATTATGGAATAAATGATATTTATATGATAAAAATTGGAGGAAATAATAAAATTAAATTAACAAGTGTAAATTATTATCCTGAATTTTCTATGATTTTAATGGATAAATCAATTTTAAAACAAAAATATGGTATTTATTTTAAAATAATTACAAATTATTTTCCATTTTTAAATGATTTTATTTCAAAAATAAATTTAAATTTAAGAACTTTAGTTGATGGAATATTAAAAAAAATTATTATGAATTGTACAAATACTTTAGAAAATGGAGTTTTTTCTTGTATAGGAGATTTATCAAATAATGATTTAGGAAAATATATTTTAGAATATAATGATTTATGTGGATATACGAAAGAAATAGGAAATATAAATATTTTAGATATAAATTCTCAAAGATTAATTTCAATGTCTCCTAGTTTTATTAATAAAGATATTCAAACTGATGTTTTAATCACTTTAACATATAATAAAAACTTTGATTCACAACCAAAAAATGTTGCATTAATTAATAAAGAAAATCAAACGATTTTTGATGATAGGATTTTTGATGTTACTGTAAAAGATAAAAAAGTTATGGTTAATTTACCTTATGATTATATTGAAAAATTAGAAATTGGTAATTATTATATTAAATTAATATTTGAAAAAGATGAAGATGAAGATATTAGTTCTGAAAGTTTAATTGTAGCTGAAAGATTAACTTTATATGAATCAAGACAAAGATTACCTCAATATAGTGAATCAAATGAACATAAAATATTTAAAATTGGAGTTATTTTTAATAATGATGATATTAGAGAAAGAGTTTCAAAAGTTACATATAATGATAAACAAATAGACAATTTTACTGTAAATGATAATTTTACAAATCTTTTATTATTTGAATTACCAAAAGAAATTAGAGAATTAAATAAAACTGGTAATTACACATTTAAAATATATGAAAACTATATTGAAGAACCATTAATTTATACTATAGAATTAATTGAGAAAAATGGAGATGATGTAATTTTTAATCATTATTATTATAGAAAAACAAAATCAGGAAAAGCATATATTACTATTAGTGTAGCAGATGGTGTATATTTATTTTATACACATAATTCTTCATCTTCAATAGACATGATATCACCTTATTCAAATAGTTTTGTTTTAGAAACCACAAAGGATGGATATTATGAATTTTACATTAATAATACTAAAAAACTTCATAAAAGAGTTTATGTTTTAAAAGATGTAAATGAATTTATTAGTAATAATTTTGATATTTGTCAAATTAATTATTGTAATCAGTATGAGAATTATAGAAATAATTGTTTTTCTGATTTTAATTTAAATAGACCTTATGGAATGAGTGAAAGTTCAGATTTATATTATGGATTAAAATCTATTAAAACAAATGATTTATTTAGATTAGTATTTAATGGTTTACCTATAATAAATTATAATATGACAAACAATGAATATATGCTTCAAGTATTAAGAAGAGATTTAGTAGACATTGAACCTGTTATTATGTTTCAAAAAAAAGTTATTCTTTCAAATATTAATTTTGATGATAAATCAATGTCATATGAAAATAATTTTATTAAATTTAATTTTAAATCAAAATGTTATAATAAAGATAAAATTCAAATATATAATACTAATTATTATAATTCTTCAACAAATAAAGAAGTTAACACATTTTATTATGAAATTCAAGGAAATCTTAATTATTATTATTTAATAAAATATAATTATTTGTTTCTTGGAAATATTTCAACTATGAAAGATTTTGTATATCAAATACAACATTCAACTTCTCAAAATTTAAAATTTAAATGTTTAGTAAAAACTTTAAATCCAAAATTTCCAGCAGAAATAATAATAAATATGACTATTGTTGATAGCAAAAATGAATCAAATTATAAAACATTTGATGGTAGTTCAATTCAATTTGGTGGAATTGATAGTGCATATATTGAAGTTCCACAATATTTAGTAGCAAAAGAAGTTTATTTAAAATCAATTGGATTACAAAATGGAATTATTTATCAAGTTACAAAAAAAATTTATGAATTTAATATTATGAAATCAGTTACTCCTAGTTATTTATATTCATATGAAGGAACTGATATAGTTGAATTTACAATGAGTCCATATAAAGATTATGTATATTTAACATATAAAGATCTTGAATATAAATTTAATTGTAGAAATAATAAATGTAAAACAACTGTAATTGAATATGGAAAAGATTATTTCATAAATTATTATGATAATGTTGTTTTACATACTATCATTTATAATTTTAATAATAAATGTCTAAGTTCAAATGATAAACAAACTGATATTTACTTTTATTTATTCTCAGAATCAGTTATTCCAAATATTAGATCATTATCTATTAAATTATTTGAAAAAAAGAAAAAGACAGAAATTCCAAAATCAATTTCTTATATAAAATTTGAAAAATATAATGATAAAAAGATATATAAATATACTTATAAAGTTGATTCTTCTTCATTAAATAAAGGAGATTATTATGTAGAATTTAATGGAACATCATTTTATGATTATGAACTTGTAATAGCACAAGGAAAAAATATGATAAATGTAATAGGAGATATTTATACAAATTATAATAACAATCAATATTTTATTATTGAATTTAAAGAGATTTTAGAAGAAAATGATATAGCCAATATTTTATTAATAGATGAAAATGATCAATATACTTCAAAATGTGAATTAATGTTAGATAATGATAAAGCATTATTATGTAAAGTAAATGAAAATATATCAAGAAAAGGAACTTATAAATTAGGATATATTGATGAATGTGGTAAATTAGTCCAAAGTGATAAAACTATTAAAGTTATTGAATATAATTCAGATCCTATTCCATTGGATCAAATAAAGAAATATGATATAACAAATAAAAATGAAGAAGCAGAAATTACATTAAGTAATCAAATGACAAGTAATAAAAAAATAGTAAATATTACTTTAATAAGAACTGATTCTTTAAATAAAGAAATTAATGTTAATTATAATCCAAATTTAAATAGTAATAAATTGAAATTTAAAATATTTAATGATACTGAATTAGGAGATTATATTATGAAATTTAAATTTGAAAATAATACTGTTGTAATAACTCCTTTAATAATTTTATATGATGGTAATTTTGACTTAATAAATTATTATCGAATAGTTAGAATCAGTCAATATAATTTATTAAATGTTAATATTTATTTCAAAAGAAGATATCATCATAATCAAATTAAAAAAATATATTTAAAAAAAAGTAATAGAATAGGATTTAAAGAACAAATATCATTTAATTTTGATAAAGACCATTTAATTTTTAAAAATAATATTGCAATAAATGATGTATCAATTCAATATCATCTTGAAATTATAGGAGAAGTACAAACATTCAATTGTTATTTATATTATATATTAGTTGGAACAAGTAATAATCATAATTTAATTTTCAATACAAATAATCATTTCTTAGAAGGACCCATTAAATCATCATTTTTATGTAATCTAGTTAATAATATTTATTCACCATTAAATTTAAAATTTAAATTATATTATTGCACTTATAATAAAGTAAAGTTAGGATTAGATTATTCAAAAAAACAACCAGATATAAATTCAACCTCTAAAATTGATAATTCAAAAGTTACTTTATTAAATTCAGATAATAAAGTATTATATACTGATAATATAGTGATTTATTCTGAAAATTATCTTACTTATAATATTCCAGTATCTTATGAATCATTAACATATAAAACATATACTTTATATGAATATGGAACATCAAATTATAAATCAATTCTTAAATTAAATGAAGATAATTATAATAAAATAATTTCATTATTTAACTTAGGATTAATAAAAACAAAATTCCCTTATTCTTTCCCACAAGATACTTCATATAAAGCAGATTTAGATAATAAATTATTCTATTACAATTATAGAACAACAAAAGATAATAATGATCATACATTTTTAATAAGAAATCCAATTGATCAAACTAGTTATATAAAATCAACATTTTCTTTCTTTAAATGTGAAGGAAATGGAATATATTACAATATAAAAAATAATGATATAACATGTGATAAATGTTCAGATAATTATCCTGATAAACCAAATAAAGATTTATTATATAACACATGTCTTAAATCATGTAAAACAGGATATCTTTTTTCAGAAAATAATCAATGTTACAAAGATTGTGAAGATATTTCATTAACTCCTTTATTTTATGAAAATAACAATTGTGTATATGAATGTTCAAAAGGTTTAGGTCGTGCAAATGAAAATTCAAAAAATTGTCAAAAATGTAATTCAATAGTTGATGGAATTTGTGTTCCTTGTTCTGGATATAGTTGTTTTTATTCTGATATAACAGAAGCAGATTGTAGTACATTTAAATGTGAAAATAATGGACATTGTTATATGAAAAATAGAGAACCTATTTGTTTATGTACTGGTGATTATACTGGAACTCATTGTGAAAAAAATTGGAAAGTTGCACTTGAAAGAACTAATAGTATTTATAATAGTTTTTTAAATGCTGCTAATAATCCTGATAATGGTAAAAGTTCACCTGTTCATACTGATGAAAGAGGAAATCAATATATTAATGCACATTCTAATAATGCAATTGAACAAGTTAAAGAATTAAATGAAAATATGAAAAATACTAAAGTTGTTAGAACAATGGGAAGAAGAAAAGTTAAAAAATTATTCCATTTAATTGGTAATTCTATAATGAAAATGTTAGATGGAGAAGTTGATTTAACTTCAAATATTATTTATTTATTTGATTGTGCTGTAACTATTGTTGAAACATCACTTAAAGTAAGAGAAACACAAAGATTAAGAAATATACAAAGTATGGAATATGATGATGATGAAAATGATTTTGTTGAAAAAGAAGAAGAAGAAATTGAAATAAATAAAGAAGAAGAATTAGATAATTTAAATGATTTATTAAATAAAGCAAGAAAAATGTATAAAATGTTAACAATAATTGATATAAAAGAAGGTAATTATGATTTAAATAGTGCTAATTTTGAATATAGTAAAGAAAGAAGTATTTATTATCAAAGATGGAGTAATAAAAAATCAAGTTATTCAAAATTATCAAATGAAATTGGATATAATGATGAATTAATGTTTGTTGATTCAATAAGTTGTTTTAATGAAAATAATGATATTGTATTTATTAGTGTAACATTGCCTTCAAGTTCAAATAGTTTTTTATCTAATTCATCTGCATCTTCTAAATCTTATACAGATATTTATGATTTTACTGAAGGAGTTGATAATGTTAAATTAGTTGATATTACTACTTGTACAAATATTACTGCTTATTTCCCAATTGATGAAAAGACAAATGTTAATCTTGAAAAATATAAAAAATTTAATAAAGCAAATATTGATATTTATGATTCAAATAATACTGCTTATTATAATAGTTGTTATATTACTAAAGGATTTAATTATGATTTAACTCAAAAATATAGAAGAATGGAAATTTTTGAAAATAAAACTTTAGTTAGTGATGATTGTAGATATGTTACTATTGATTTAGAAATGAATAAAATAAAAATGTTTTGTAATTATGTTGAAAATTTCACATATTCATTTAGAATTGAAGAAGAACATTTAAATATTAAAGATTTACATAAAGTTGAAAATTTACCTTTAAAATGTGCTTCATATGTTGAAAAATTATATGAAAATATTGGATTTTGGATATATTTTATTTTTACAATTATAGTAATTATTGGATTTATTCAATCCTGTAATCTTTTTTATAAAACTTATATAAAAAAGATTTATTTAAAACCAATTGATAATGATAATTTTGCATCTCATCGTAATTTAAATGATGAAAATGGAATTAATATAACGGAAAAAGTGAATGATATTAATTTATATAAAAAATATGTAATAAAAGACAAAGAACAAATCGATATTAATGAAAAAAATAAAGAAGAAAAATTAACAGATGTAATAAATGTTAAAAGCAATAAAAATACTGAAAAAAATATTATTGAAAATAATAGTGATAAAACTTCAAATAATAATGATAATAAAGAAATAGAAGAAAATAAAAGTAAGTCAAATATAGAATCATCCATTGAATCAGAAGAAGAAAATAATGAACAAAATGAAGTAAACAATCATCCATTTGATAACTTTTTCGTTGAAGATAAAAAAGAAGAAGAAATAATAAAAGAAGAAGAAAAAATCGAAATAATTGAAGGATATATTTTAGAATTAGAAAATAAAGAACCATTCAAAAATATTTTAATAAGAAATTTCTTAGAACATTTTCCTATTATTTCTTTCTTTAATATTACATTTTTAAATGATCTTTTTATAAATATTAGTTTCTTTATATTTAATGTTGTTTTAATTTTTGGTTTTAATGCCATTTTTTATTCAGAAAATATGATTGAAAAAAGAATATTTAATCAAAATAGAAATAAATTTATATATTCTTTATCAAACGAAATTATAAGATTATTGTTATCTCTCATTTTTTCAATGATTATAATGTTAATTATTAGATTAATTATTTTAATTCCAAGGTTAAATAATAAAAAAATATTAAAATTACATAATGAAGGTAAACAATTAGAAAAAGAAAAAGAATTATTGAAATTATTTTATATAAGAAGAATAATTTCATGTTTTATTATGGTTATTATTAGTATTTTCTTATTTTATTATTCAATTGTCTTTTGTTCAATGTATAAAAATACTCAATTGAATTGGTTTATTTCTTGTCTTTGGTGCTTATTATTTGAATGGGTAATATTATGTCCAATTTATATTATTATAATATCAATTGTTGAAAAAATGGGACGTTCACAAAAAATCAGTTCATATTATATGAAACAATTATTTTTATTTTAATATTTAATTATTTTTTTTGGGTTTATTTAAATAATTATATTTAATATTTATTTAAAAAAATTTTATGCATAATATTAAATATATATATTTTTTATTTTTTTCTTTTTAATATTTCAAAAATATTAATTTTAAAAATACTATTTTTGTATAACTATTAAAATGTTTATAAAAATGTAAATAAAAAGATAATTATATTATTTAAAAAATACTGAAAAAACTATTTTATAATATTTGTAATGATATTCTTCTAATTATAAGATATATTAAATAAATAGCTTTAATAAATTTATAATACTTTTTTAGTTTTTATTTTTACAATATTCATTATATATTTGAAAAGAAATAATATTTTACTTTTAGAATTTCTTATTTAATATTTGTTAAATAATATAAAGGAAAAATTAAATTTTCTTTAAGTAAAAATTTCTTTTAATAATAAAAACTCTTTTAATCTATCTTTTTTTCTTATTATATTAATTAAATTAAGAATTTGTTTTAGTTAAGTTTTAAGAAAAAATATTTTGACAAATATATTTTCATTAATATAAATTTTATCTACCTATTAAAGGTTAATATTAAGAAACTTAAAATTTTTTATTCAAAATTTACTAAATATCAGCATTTTTTTATTATATATAAATTAAACTAAGAGATTATTCTAAATAAAAATATTTTTATAGTTTATCTTTTAGAATACAAAAAGAACTCTTATAATTTATAATTAAAATTTTATAGGAAAAAATTTGATTTTATAATTATAAAAATAAAACCAAAATAATAATTTATATATTTTTCAAATTAAAAATAATTAAATCAATGTATAAATTATTATAAGAAACTAATTCTTATCTTTAATATATTATGTAAAAAATAAAAAGAAAAAAGATGAGGCAATAATATGATAATAACTATATCTTTTATTAAATAATAGAAGAGTTATATTCATAAAAATGGTATTTTTACTACATGATTACTAAATTTTTGATAATTGATTTTTAAAACAATGAATAATTATATTAAATTATTTCAATTAAATAAATTAACTTTGAAAAAATGAAGATAAAAGTAAATTTAATAATAATTTAATATACTATTTTATTTAGAAAATTGTTAATATCTATTATAATAAATATTATATATATATAAAATATAATGGGATATATATCAAAATACTTTATATTTATTTCTTTTTTAATAATTTTAGTCTCAGTAATAAAAAGAACTGATTTATTACAACATTTATTTACTATCGGACAAGCTGCTTATTATATGAAAACATCTCATAGTGATTATAAAATATTTCCTAAAGTAATACTTAAAGGAAATAAATTATTACCTCCTTTGAAAAAAGAAATTATAACATATGAAAAAGAAAAATATAATTTTACTAAAAAATACATGGAAACATTAATGGTAATGAAAAATAATACAATAATAATAGAAGAATATTTTAATAAAAATAATAAAGATTCAAAATTTAATTTATTTTCAGCAACAAAAACAATAATATCAATGGGTATTGGAATATTAGAAGATAGAAAATTATTAAATATAAATGACAAAGTAAAAAAATATTTAGATTGGTGGTTATTAGAAGAAACAACAATAAAAAATGTATTAGAAATGAGTAGTGGATATGGCAACCCATTAATTAATTGGTATTATGATATGGGATTTGATTATTTTGGATATAATTTAACAAGTAGATGTATGTCATATAGATTAAATAAAGAAGATAAACCAGGAAAATATTTTAGATATAGTAATTTAAATAGTCAAATTTTATCTGAAATTATTAAAAAAGTTTCTAAAATGGAAACTTATAAATTTATAGAAGACAATTTATATAAATATATTGCTAAAAATGATGGAATATGGAGTATGGATCGTGCAGGAAATATTAAAGCTTTTTGTTGTTTATATTTAAATACAGAAGATTTTTTAAGATTTGGAAAATTAGTTATTGATGAAGGTAAAGTTGGAGATAAAATTATTATTAGTAAAGATTATTTAAATAGAATGTGGATACCAAATTCTAATATTTTAGAATCTAAAAAAAATAAACTAATAAATAATTTTTATGGATTACATACTTGGATTTTAGAATATGAAGGAAAAAAAGTAAAATATTTTAATGGTCTTCAAAATCAATTTAATATAATTATTGATGATTGGGATTTATTAATTACTACTTTTGGAAGTGACCCTATTCCAGCAGAAAGACTAGATACTGAACATATAGTTAAAGGTATTATTACTGACGTTAAAAATATTTTAAAATTAAACTAATTTAATGATTTAAAAGAAATAAATTTTGTTTTATAATTTTTTTGAATTTAAAAATTATTTTTTACTTTTTTTTATAAATAAATTTATTATTCATTGGAATATTGAATAAAATTAATAAAATATTTTATTATCTTTCATTAATCACTAATAAAAATTTAAAAAAAACTAAAAATAATTTTTTTAAATATAATATTTATAAAAAAGAAATACCTTTATTTATAATATTTATGTGCGTTAAATTAAAAAAAAAAATTTATAAGAATATAAATAATGTTATTGAAAAGGTAAAGGTATATTTAATTTAAATTTGATTAAATAATTTTTATTAAAAAAATTTAAATATAAATTTTATTAAAAATTCGTTTAATAATTTTTTGAATTTTTTACAATTATTTTTTAGTATATCAAGGATATTTTTTTGTTTATGTTAAAATTTTATTATTATTTTAAAAATAATGAGAATAATCAAAAAATTTCAGATGATTAATATTATAAGTAATATAAAATAATAAATTTATTTATTTTTTTTCAAATAGAATATAAAAAAAAAAGAAGAAGAAAAAGTTATTAAAGAAATCTATTTTTATTTTATTTTGGTTCATATATTCAAAAATAAAATAATATATTAAATATTATTTTAGCAATATTAAGTTAAAATTTTCAAAATTCATAATATTAATTACATTTTATTCAAAGAAAAAATAAATAATACTCTTGGTGTTATATCAATTATATCATTAATTATATTTGATATATATATGATTTAATAATAATAATCATTATAATTTAAATTTCCTACAAAGGTAATTATTTGATTCAATTATCATATTTTTATATAAATGAATAAATATAAATAAATCAAAATTTTGATTTTTTTAATTTTATATTTAAATATTTTTTTATTGTTTTTATTTAATAAAATGAAACTTTTATGTTTTTAAATTAATTATTAATGAAGATTTTTTTAAATTTAATATTAATTCATTGGTTATTATTGTTTTCTAAACCATCATCCTGAATAAGACCTTGTTTTATTAAATTTTTAACATCAATTCTATCATCTTTTTCCAAACAAAGACTAATAAAGAAACTTATTATTACAAAAGAACCAAATAATATTGATAAAATAAAAATAAAAAAATAAAAAAACCTCATTTTTGTTCCACTTGTAAAACTAGCAGCTGCTAATAAAAATAAACAAAAAAGAGAAATATAATAGAGTATAAAATTTAATATTATTTTAAATCCATAAAATGAGGAATAATCATATTTGGTAAGAAAATTTACCAAAAAGTTTAATCCATTTGGAATAAGAATAATAAGTAAATAAAAAAATACTCCAATAAAACTTTTAATTAGTAATTCTAAAAGCAAGGATATAATTAAACAAAATAAAATTATAATATCGAAAAAAAAATATATTTTATAAGGATAAGGAATTTTTGAAATAAAAGATTTTATTGCTTCCATTTATATAATTATTTTTATTCAATGTTTTTTTGTTATTGTTAATATATTTTTTATAAAAAATTAATGATAATATTTAATTTTAAAAAAAAAAAACATATTTAATATAAAAACTTCAATTTATAGTAATTT
>JAEEGK010014687.1_pt1 | contig 17461 bp, 15 predicted proteins | sample 8958771 | NCBI WGS metagenome assembly JAEEGK01 (sample SAMN16246547, study PRJNA631951) | gut metagenome | biome: gut microbiome; feature: rumen; material: SC-attached | host: Bos | place: Iran: Karaj | collected 2018-10
GCGCGTCGGTGAGGTCCATGTCGTCGTCATGGGAGAAGTAGCGTTCCATCGTATGCATGATCATGTCCGTGACGCCGGCCGCCGTCTGGTACGGGGGCAGGGTGAAGGTGCGGACCGGGTTCATGATAGCGAACTTGCAGCGGCTCATCTGGTTGGAGTAGCCCAGCTTGACGTCGCCGTCCTCGTTCGTGATGACGCTGGAGTCGCTCATCTCACTGCCCGCGGCCGGGATGGTGAGCACGCAGGCGACTGGGAGATAACAGGCCGGCGATGCCTTGCCCGTGTAGAAGTCCCAGACTTCGCCGTCATACGGGACGCCGCAGGCGATGGCCTTGGAGGAGTCGATGACGGAACCGCCGCCGACGGCGAGGATGAAATCCACGCCTTCCTTGCGGCACAGGTCGATACCTTCGTGGACGAGGGACAGCCGCGGGTTCGGAACGACACCGCCCAGGCAGACGAAGTCCACGCCGCCGTCGCGGAGCAGCCCGCAGATCTTGTCCAGCAGGCCGGACTTCTTGGCGCTCTTGCCGCCGTAATGGACCAGAACCTTGTGACCGCCGTATTTTTTCACGAGGTCGGCCACTTTTTCCTCGGACTGCTTCCCGAACACGACTTCGGTCGGGGCATGATAGACGAAATCTCTCATAACCAATGCGTTTTCGCAAAGTTACGAAAAATCCCGCAGATTATTCGCCGTTGAAGAGGCCGGTAAAGAGAATGACGCCGGAGGTGGTTTCCGAGATGGTGTAAAAGAACGGATGGTCGGCCGTGAAAGTGACCGTGCGGGTATTCGGATTCGGACCGGCTTCGGTAAACTTCATTTCGATGACCGTGACGGCCGCGGCTTCGGTACCGGTCTCGTTGACCGTGATGTTGGCTTTGTGGATGACCTTGGAGATGGCCTCCATGCCTTCCGAGTTCTCGACCAATTCCGAGTAAGGGCTCACGGGAAGTCCCATTTCGACGAGCAGGTCCCGCATCTCCAGGGTGGATTCCGTCTTGAAGCGGGGAAGGCTCAGGACGACGTGGCAGAACTCGCCTGTCCGCGGCAGCTGCTTGGAGTCAGGCAAGGCCGCGAATGCGTCGTCTTTCTTGGGCAAATAGACGGTCAGGACGTACTTGCCGTTCCCGTAAGGCACGGAGACGGCCTGTGCGAAGTCGTTCTCGCCATAGAAGGCGTCCAGCGTCTGGTGCATCATCCCCACCTTGGCGGTGCTGCCGGAGAGATTCCGGAAGCTCTCGTTCCGGGTGGCTGCCTTGTCGAAGGCGGTGGCCCAGTCCGCATGGAAGAAGATGGCGTTCATGATGTACAGGAAAGCGTACGGGTCGACGTCCTGGAGGACATCCTTGATCCGCCCGTACGTGTGTCTCTCGCACCAGTCGTTGACATATTTCTTGACGGCCGCGGGGTTGGAGAAGGACATGGATTCCACCAGGGCGTCATAATAGGTTTCGACGGCCGACTTGAACGGGGCCTTCAGCCGGACCCGGTCACTGGCCAGCACGCCATTCGCGAGGGCCAGGGTGACACTCGTGTCCACCTGCGGCAGGGTCTCGATGAGTTTGGCGCAGAATTCATTGATGGCATTCTTCCCTTCATAGCCCAGGACGGCGGCCACCCGGGCGGCGGTTTCCGCGTCGGCGCCGTTCCCGAGCATGCCCAGGGCATACTGGACGCTGAGCGGAGACAGGATGAGACTCTTCTTTTCACTGCTTTCCCAGACCTTCTTCGTGAGTTTCCAGGCGAATTCGTTGCCAGCCTGGACAAAGGCCTGCTCGGCCCTGGTCAAGGGGACCCGGTCGATTTCGTGGGCGGCCTTCGGGAAGGGCGGAAGCCCGTTTTCGGGGTCCTGGATGTCGGGGGTCTTGCTGCAAGAGAGCGTGAGGGCCAGGAGGGCGGCAGCCCAGCCTAAAATATTCAGTCGGTACATGGTCATGGTCATTTGCTTATGAAATGCGGCGGATGCGGGAATCTTGCATCTAAATCTTGATTTTTACGCCCGCTTTCCCGAGGGCCCAGGCCGTACCGATGCAGAGGAAGGCGAAGGCGACGCATTTCACGAGGCCGAAGGGGCCTTGGAGCCAGGCGGGGGCTGACAGGCCCAGGGCCTCAGCCCCGAAATAGTAGATGTAGGGGAGGAGATAAACGGTCAGGGTCGCCGTTCCGGCGGGGCGGAAAGGGGCGAACCAGCGAGTCCATCCTTTTTCTTCCAGCACGCGCAGGAGGGTATAGAGCGTGATGCCGATGGCGCCCACATAGAAGCACCAGGGGAGGGTGCCGATGTTCTTGGAAATGATCCAGTCCTCGTGGGCGGCGGTGCCGAAACCGATCAGCATGCCCACGGAAAGGGCGGCGTACAGGAGCTTCCGCCCGGCCGGTTCCCGGCCGAAATTCTTCTCCTGGACGGACACCAGCATGCCGGTGAAGACCATGAGGGCCGAGGAACCGTTCCCCAGATTCAGCGCCCGGGCGAAGTCCTGGATGAGGTTTCCGCTGTCGATGAGCATTTCTCCGTCGCGCGTTCCTGTAGTCAGGAGGTTCAGGCCGATGAGCCCGAGCCAGACGATGGACAAGGCGCCGGTCCGTTTCCGGCACAGGAGCCAGGCCACGGCCGCGAACAGGTAGGCCCATCCGATCAGTCCGAGGATGCCCCACCAGCGGGCCCGGAGGAAGCCGCCGCCTTCGGTGCGGTAGGTGATGGCGAGGGCGAGCAGCAGGATGATACCCGCCGCCCGGAACCATTTGCCGGCCCTGAGCCCTTCGGGGTACGCGTTCCAGACGAGGAAGAACCCCACCACCATCAGCAGGACGAAAAGCCATTTCCCGCAGCCCAGGCAGGGCGCCATGCTGCCTTCGGTATTGACGATGAACACGCCCATCACCAGCAGGGCGAAAGTCCGGGAAAGGATGTGGCCGAGGGTCTTTTCGGCCGGAATCAGTTTCTGGAAGCGGCGCTCGATCGCGTAGGGGATGGACAGGCCCACGACGAACAGGAAAAGCGGGAAGACGATGTCCGCGAGCCCCATGGCGTCTTCGTGCGTGGCCGCGTGCTCCAGCCAGTGGGGCACGTCGCCGACTGTCCAGAGGTCGTTCACGAAAATCATCAGGAACATGGTCAGTCCCCGGAGCATGTCGATGGCGCCGTTGCGCCGGCCGAAACCGTAATTTTCCATCATCGAGCCACTTTCTATGCAAAGATATAAACATTTGGACATATGCGAAAAAGCTTTCGGCGCGGATTGGCTACCTTTGCAGCAGACAAAACACTTTCCTTCCATGAAACTGTACAGATTCCTTCTCCCCGCGCTGCTCGTCGTGTCATGCGGCGGCGGCGACAAGACTGCCCAGGAAGACGGGCAGCGCCTCTTCGTCGGTGACGACTATGCCGTCACCCAGACCCAGTACGGCAAGGTCCAGGGCTACATCCTGGACGGCGTGTACACCTATCTCGGCATCCCGTACGGCGCTCCTACCGGCGGTGAGAACCGCTTCATGCCCCCGCAGAAGCCCGAATCCTGGGAGGGAATCCGTCCCGCGATGTTCTACGGCAACGATGCTCCCCAGAACATGGCCGACAAATGGAAGAACAATTCCAGCACCTTCACGGACCACTGGAACTACTATGACGTGAGCGAAGACTGCCTGAACCTGAACGTCTGGACCCCGGCTCCGGACGGTAAGAAGCGCCCGGTCCTGGTGTGGATGCATGGCGGCGGTTTCTCCGCTGGCAACAGCATTGAACAGGACGGCTACCACGGTGCGAACCTCGCCCGTGCGGGAGACATCGTGTTCGTGAGCGTGAACCATCGGCTCAACGCCTTCGGCTTCTCCGACCTCTCCGCCGCCGGCCCGGCTTTCAAGTATTCCGGCAACGTGGGTGTGATGGACCTCGTCGCTTCCCTGCAGTGGGTCCATGACAATATCGCGAACTTCGGCGGCGACCCCGGCAACGTGACCATCATGGGCCAGTCCGGCGGCGGCGCGAAGGTATGCGACGTGATTTCCATGCCTTCCGCGAAAGGCCTTGTCCATAAGGCAGTTGCATTGAGCGGCAATGCCACCTCCGCTACGTCTCCGGCGTCTTCCGCGGCGGTCGGCGCAGCCATCCTCAAGACCGTGAAGGGCGATGTGAAGAAGCTCCAGCAGATGCCCTGGGAAGAATACTACGAACTGGCCCACAAGGTCTCGGCCGAAGTCGGCGGCGGTTTCTCTCCGGTTGCTGACGGCGAGATCCTTCCCGCCGACGGTTTCTTCAAGGACGACGTGGCCAAGAATGTGCCCCTGATGCTCTGCACGACCTCCTCCGAGTTCGCCCTGAGCAAGGAGAATGTCGAGCTGGAGAACATCGACTTTGCCGGTGCCGTGGCCATGGTCCGCGACCAGTTCGGCCAGGCCAATGCCGAGGATATCCTCAAAGCCTATCAGGCTGCCTTCCCGGACAAGAAGCCCATCGAACTGGTGAACCTCACCGTGGCCCAGCGCAAGAACGTCCTCGCCACGGCCGATGCCAAGTTCGCGCAGGGCACCCCGGTCTATCTCGCCTGGTTCGACTACAATGCGCCGTTGTTCGGCGGCCGCATCCGTGCCTTCCACTGCTCCGACATCTGCTACTGGTTCAAGAACACCGACCTCATGGTCACGCACACCGGCGGCGGCGCCGAGCCCCGCGGCGTCTCCGACCAGATGTCGGCCGCCCTCCTCGCCTTCATGCGCACCGGCAACCCGAACTGCCCGGAAATCCCGCAGTGGCCCGCCTATACGCCCGAGGAGGCCCCGACCATGATCTTCGACGTCAAGAGCGAAGTCAAGAACGCCCCCGACCGTGCCGCCCTCGCGCTGATGGCCGACTTCAATCCCTGGCGCATGGCCCGTCCCGCTCCGGCGAAGTAAACTACGGTCTCTCGGCGGTGTTGGCCAGGGAAAGACCGACGCTGAACATCATGTAGATGTTTGCCATCGTCCCTGAGAGGTCCCAGTCGTCGTGGTATTCGTCACGGGGCTGGTGGTACCAGTAGGACATCGGGTATTTGTCTACCTTGTCCGTGTCCACCGGGTGGAGGCCGTTCTCCACGACGACCGCAGGAACACCCTTCTTGACGAAGTTGTAGTGGTCGGAGCGGAAGAACCAGCCGTCTGAATTGTCGTCGTCGAAGAAGATAGTCCGTCCCTGGGCCGCTGTGGCGGCGACGAAATAGCCGTCCAGGGCACTTTCCCCGCCGCCCAGGATGACGACATCCCGGGTCAGGGGAGCCGGACCGATGCTCTCGAAATTCAGGCAGGCCACCGTCTTGTCCATGGGGAAGGCCGGGTGCTCGCAGTAGTATTGGGAGCCGAACAGGCCGCTTTCCTCGGAGGAAGGGAAGAGGAACAGGACGGAACGACGGGGCGCTTGCGGCAGGGCGCGGAAACGGCGCGCCGCCAGCAGGGCGCCCGCCATGCCGGAGGCATTGTCGGCAGCACCGTTGTAGATCTCATCCCCGGTTGCATCCGGTTTTCCGAAGCCCAGGTGGTCCCAGTGCGCACTGAGGACCACCACTTCGTCTTTCAGGTCCGTGCCCGGCAGGAGCGCGCCCACGTTGCGGGTCTCCTGGATTTCGGCCTGGATGTTCATGTCCACGCGGCCGCGTACCTTGAGCGGGATGGCGCGGAAGCCTGGCTTCTTGGCCGCCGCGACCGCTGCATCCATGTCCAGTCCCGCCGCTTTGAACAGCTTTCGGCAGCCATCCTGGTGGAGCCAGCCTTTCATCGCGAGTTCGCCGGCGTTCTTCGTTTCGGGGTCGTAGATGGCGAGGTTCCCTTCCAGGTGCCCATTGACACACACGTCCCAGCCGTAGCTGGCGGCCGCCGTCTCGTGCAGGACGAGGCAGCCGGCCGCGCCTTGCCGGCGGGCCTCCTCGAACTTGTACAGCCATCGGCCGTAATAGGTCATGTTCCGGCCACGGAACAGCGAAGCGTCGTAATAGCCGGGGTCGTTCACCATCGCGATGACGATCTTGCCCCGCACATCGACCCCCGCATAATCGTTCCACCCAAACTCCGGGGCGTTGATTCCGAAGCCGCAGAAAACGTATTCCGTGGTCGGAATCTCCACCTTTTCGCTCACACGCGCGGTCCAGACGATCAGGTCATCGGGGTACTTGAGATCGGCTTTCCGGCGGCCTTTGACCGTGATTTTATCGCCCACGGGCCGGCAGGTGACCGCCGCCATCCGGAACGGCTGGGTCCAGCTGTCGCCAAACGCCGGCTGCAACCCGAGCCTGTCCAGTTCCTGTACCAGGTATCCCACCGTGACATCCTCGTAAAAGGTCATCGGCTTCCGGCCGCCGAACGCGTCCGACGAGATGGTCTTTATCCATTCCCGGACCATCGCTTCGTCGTCCAGGTGGGCATAGGGATTCTGCGCGGCGGCCTGCCAGGGGAGGACTAGCGCCAGGAGAGAGAGGAGGAGGGAGTGTTTCATGGCCGGGGTTTTTACAAAGATACGGTTTTTCCGCCATCCATGGTGGGATTGCCGGCTAGGCTTGCAAGAAACCTGTCGTTTTTTTATATTTGTAAACATCGCATAATCAACGGAAACCAAATAACCTTTCGATATGGCCAGTTACAAGAAAATCAAGAAGATCAAGGACGATTCGGTGAAAGTCCGCGTGGTCGAACGGCTTTTGACGCTGCGGAAACAATTGAGCGCCCAAGTCCCGGAGAAGACGGCGACGCAGACGCTGCTGCTCGCGACATGGAATATCCGTGAGTTCGGGGACAACCGGAACGAGGAGAGTTGGTATTACCTGGCGGAAATCATCGACCATTTCGATCTTGTCGTGATTCAGGAAGTGAACGCCAAGGAATTGGTTGGCCTGGAAGGCGTATTGGGTATCCTGGGCGACAACTGGTCCTATGTCATGTCGGACGGGGTCGACGGGTCGGCCGGCGGCAACGAGGCCATGGCTTTCGTCTATAACACCAACAAAGTCAAGTTCACCGGCCTGGCCGGTGAGATCGTGCTTCCTAAAGAGAAACTCTTGAATGGCGTCCAGTTCGCCAGGACCCCGTTCATGGTGTCGTTCCGTGCCGGTTGGTTTGATTTCAAGCTTTGTACGGTCCATATCTTTTATGGAGAGGATCTCGTCGACGGGGTTTATCAGCGGCGGCTCAAGGAGATCAAGGCGGTGTCGGATTTCCTGCTCAGGCGGCAGGAGTCGGATGATGTGTCCTACATCCTGCTGGGAGATTTCAACATCCCCGATACCGAAGGCGTGTATTTCAATGCGCTGGTCGAGAACCGGTATATCACCAAGGGCGGCAAGGAGAAGTCCAAGGAGAAGTTCTTCATTCCGGAGGAAATCCGCAAGCATCCGACGGACTTGGGTCACGTCAACCACTATGACCAGATTGCCTTCAGCCTCAATCTGGAAAGGAACATGGTCCTTTATGATGACGACAAGCAGCGAGCCGGCGCGTTCAACTTCACGGAGTCCGTCTACAAACCCGAGGATTGGGAAATCTATCAGCCCTTCTACCAGGAAACCTATGACAAAATGATTGAGAAGGAGAAGGAAACTTTCGCGAAGAACCTGGCTTCCTATGCGGAGAAAAAGGCGAAGTATGACGAGAACTTGAAGAAATACGAACAGGACCGGGCCCAATACGACATTTTGAAGGCGGAGTACAACAAGACCAAAGTCGGGGATAAGCCCACATTGCCCAAAAAACCGAAGGAACCGTCAGCGCCGGACACGACGCATACGACGAAGGAGGAGTACTTCACCGGGGTTTGGCGGACCCACCAGATGTCGGACCATCTGCCCCTTTGGGTGGAGCTGAAGATCGATTTCAGCGACCAGTACCTGAAGAAGCAGAAGACCGCTGACTAAAAAATCAAAAAGAAACCCCGGTGCTTCGTGATGTGACCCCCAAAAGTTGGACGGTTTAACATTAGTTACGAGGCTTTAGATTGGAACAGAGCTCGGTATTGCACCGGGCTCTTTCCTTTTAGCCTCAGTTTGATTCTATCATTGTTGTAGTACCGGATGTAAGTCCGGAGTGCTTTCTTGAACTGGTCGATAGAGTCCCACTCCTGCAAATATAGCAATTCGTTCTTCATCAGTCCAAAGAAGTTCTCCATCATCGCATTGTCCAGGCAGTTCCCCTTTCGGGACATGCTTTGGGTTATATGCCTGTCTTCCAGTGCTTTCTGATATCTTTTATGCTGATAATGCCAGCCCTGGTCCGAATGAAAGATCAGATTCCCTTGTATATCCCTTTTCTTGAAGGCCTTATCCAGCATCGACAGGACCATTTTCAAGTCCGGGCTGTTGGATATCACATAGGAGACAACTTCGCCATTGAACATGTCCAAGATTGGAGATAGGTATATCTTCCGATCTTTTATCTTCACCTGGGTGACATCGGTGGTCCATTTCTGATTCGGTGCCGTGGCTTTGAAGTCCCTGTCGAGGACATTGGGAGCGATCTTTCCCAGCTCTCCCTTATATGAGCGATAGTGTTGCTTCTTCCGTTTGGCTTTCAGTGACATCTGCCCCATCAGTTTCTGCACGGTCTTGTGATTGATCTCCAGGCCTTCATTGCGTAACTGCGCCGTAATGCGCCGGTATCCATATCGGCCATGATGCTTGTCGTATATCACACGGATACGCTTCCTGACGGCTTCATAGCCGTTGGGCTGACCAAGTCGTTTTGTGTGATAATAGAACGTTGAACGAGCCATCCCCTTGAGCTCCAGAAGGAGGTCAAGGTCGTGTTCCGGCCTTAGTCCTTCGATGGCTTCCGCCCAATCTCGCGCAGACGGGCTTCCCTTTCTTCGACTAAGGCCCTCACTTTTTTTAACAGAGCATTCTCGGCACGGAGCCGCTCGTTCTCATATCTGAGCCGCTCCAGTTCCGTCATCTCCTCCGGTTTCTTTTTCCTGGGCCTTCCCATATCCTTTGGCGGGCGGCCTCTACGCTTTTCTTCGTAAAGGGCAGCATATCCATTTTTACGAACTATTTGCCGCCATCGTTTGAGTGCCGCACAAGACACATCATACTTCACGGCCGCCTCAAACAAAGGTAAGCAATTTTCCTCTATATCACGCACAACCTTCTCTCTGTAAGCTCCATCGGCGCGGATAAGACGTTTCTTTATTAGACCAGCTAACCCATCTTCTTGGTATTTTATCCAAAGGATAGAAAGAAGATGGTGGTCGAAACCAAAGAGGTTACAGATATAGTCAATACTATATCCTGCCTCTAGCATTTTGATGTACTTGATGCGATCCTCAATGCTGTGCTTCTTGTACCGTTTTGACATAACAAAACCCCGAAAGTTTTTTGTCTAACTTTCGGGGTTCATGTCATTCAAGAGCCGGGTTTTTTATGTTTTGTCTGTTGTAGGTATATGTGATGTCCGGGGGACTCCGCTTCGCTCCGGCCCCTCCCAACGTCTCCTGCGTCCCCGTAAACGGGAACTTGTATCCGTCGGGCCCCTCCCCCTATACTTGTCCGGGGGTGGACAAGCCCCCGGACATCACATATACCTACAAAAAAAGGATAAAAAACTATTCGTGCAGGAAGCGCATGACCATGAGGCGGACGCAGTCGGCAACGTGCTTCTGGGAGTCCGTCGCTTTTTCGAGGATTTCCGCGAGGTTCTTGTATTTGGTCATTTCGCGCATGTCGGCCTCTTCGGCGAAGATGTAGCCAATGTATTCCTCGTAGGCATCGTCTGCGGCGTGTTCCATCTCGGTGACACGGTCGCAGAGGAGGGAGATGGCCGAGGCCTTGTCCCGGATGTGCCAAATCAGGGGAAGGAGTTTCTGAAGCGCGTACGCCTCGTCGCGGATGAGCTGTGCGAGATCCCGGAGCTGCTGGTCGATCTTGCGGGGTTTGTAAATCTGGACGGCCTTGGCGGCATCCTTGATGACGTCCAGACTGTCGTCCATGGACATGGCGATGGTCGAGAGGTCCGTGCGGCTTAGCGAGCCCATGAGGCGCTCGGAGAGCTGCTCACGGAAATCCTGCAGAAGGGCGTCGCCCTGCGTCTCGCAGGACTTGATTTCGCGTTGGAGCATGTTCCACTGCACAGGATCCACCTCGGAAAGCATCCGGACCAGGGTATCGGAGCACTGGCACAGCAGTTCCGCCTGACGCGTGAAGAAGGGCGTCAGGTCGCGTTTTCCATCGAAAAGGTGCCGTAAAGTTCGTAAAAAGTGCATCATTTTATTTTTTACGCTCGCATGTTTTCCATCCTGAGAGGATAAAAAACAGTTAAAGTGAATAAAAAACATAAAAAGTTGCGCCTGGGCGCTTCTTTTTCCCACCGGATTCTCCGCGGCCTTGCGTAGTTTTGCAGCAACAACAAATTGCGCTGAACATGTCAAAAGGCCGGATTCTGAAATACATTCCCTTACGCTTCTCTACCCGTTACGGGCGCCGTCGGTCTGCGGCAAAACCGGGTGCGTTCTGGCACCTGCCGGCCTTTTTGTTACTCGCCTGTACGCCCGAAATGCTGCCGGAGGAACCCGCTCCCGCGGCACGGAAAACGCAAATATATATAAATGCAGTCGGAAAAGCAAGCCTCCAGGGCCTTGATTTACTCTTTTTCCAAGACGCCCCCCTCTTCCGGCTGGACGCTTACCAGCACTTGGAGCGGGTTACCGGCAGCCGTGTAACCGGGACGTCTTCGACCGCTGCAAGGAAGGTCGTTATCCTGTCCAACTACCCTTCCGATACTTACGCCTGGAGCGATGTCCGAAGCCTCGGGTCCCTCGCAGACCTTCCTTTCCGCCTGGCGGACGAGGATCCGGCCGCGCCGATGCTGTACGGCGAATCGGCGGCCGGGACGATGGGCCAGGTCACCCTCAGGCCGATGCTCGCGAAGATTTCCCTCCGCTCCATCGCCTGTGAATTCAGCGAACGGCCCTACGCCGGAGAAAGGCTGCAGGATGTGCGCGCCTATCTGACCTACGCCTCCCAGGAGTGCCGGCCGTTCGCACCGGAGGACCCGCCGTCCTCCTGGCTGAACGCCGGCCGGCTGAATGAGACGGAGACGGCGGCACTCTCCCACCCGGAGGCCGTCTTCCAGACACTGACCGCATCCCTGGGCGGACGGATCTTCCCCAGGGCAGAATTCTACTGCTATCCGAACCCATCGGACGGCACCTTGTTCGGCAGCCCCGCCACCCGCCTCATCATCGAGGGGAAACTCCGGGGCACGACGTACTACTATCCCATCGACCTGCCCGGCCTGGAAGCCGACGTGCAGTACCGGATGGACGTAACCCTCACACGGGCCGGGACCACCGACCCGGACACCCCGGCCGCTGCCGGATCCATCCGCCTGGAATGCCAGGTCCTGGACTGGGACGGACGCGTATGGGAAGACATACATTACCGATGATTGATGGAGGAGACAAGCGATGCGTAGAGTCGGCATCCTGCCCGTGTTGTTGTTAAGCTTGGTGATAGGATGTAATAGTTGGGATCTGGGTAGCGGGCGCGCCGGTACCGCGCTCGTCCTGGACGTGAGAAGCGGGATTCCGACCCGGTCATCCCTGCCGGACGACCGGCTTGTCTCCGATATCAATCTGTTGATCTACAACGCCGAGGGTCTGCTGGAAGAACGGCGTTACCTCCCGGCCCGGCAGTTCACCGTCCAGGACGGGACCATCCCGCTGAAGACGACGCTCCTGACCGGGGTCTCCTACGACATCTTCGTCGCTGCCAACATCGGCTACGCCTTGCCGGCGCTTTCCCGTGATGCGGTGGAGAACTACCGTTATTATATGGCTTACCCCGACGAATACAGCCGGGGCATGCCCATGAGCGCACGGTTGGACGGCTACGTAAGTGACGGCGAGTCCGAAGTCCGGATCCCGCTGGTGCGGACGATGGCCCGGATCGACCTCGTCCTGGACCGGACGGAGCTCCGCAGCGACGTCATCTTCCTGGTCACGTCCGTGACCATCGGCAACGGCCCGTCATCCGTGGTCCTCTTCGGGGACAGCAAGGCAGAAGGGGCCACCCAGGTATTCTCGGGTGGGTTTACCCTGGACGGAAGGCAGGTGCAGGCGCTGAATATAGACCAGTCCCCGGGTATCAGCGGGACTGTGAGCCTTTACCTCCCGGAAAACCTGCAGGGCGACCTGCTGGATACGGATGATGAGACGGAAAAACAATTCTCGGAAGGGCCGTATGGCAAGGTCTGTTCCTATCTCGAGATACGCGGCACTTACCATTCCGACACCTGGCACACCCGTGCGGGCGAACCGTTGGTCTATCGTTTTTACCTGGGCGACGGGCCTGGTAATTTCGACGTGTTCCGCAACACGGCCTGCCAGGTGACGGTCCATCTGCAAGGGACCGGGCTGGAAGAGGACAGCTGGCGGGTGGACAAAAGCCGGCTGGTCCAGGATACCCGCTTCGACCTTCACCCCGCGGCGTACAACGAATGCCGGAGCGGAGACGACTTCCACCTCTGGTGCGACGTCTCTCCGCCGGATACCTACTTCGAGATTGAACCCGTTGCCTGGGAAGACGACGACCGGGTGCATGAACTGTATTCCTACGATATTGACCGGGACGGCCACGGACTCACCATCCACACGCACAAAGGCGGGTCCGTGATGGTCTATTTCAAAGCGGGACCGCCCGTGAACCGGGATACCCTGGCCTTGCTGGTCATCGACCCGTAATTTTCGAGGAAAGATAACGGAGATAGCGGCCGAAGGCGCGCAGCGGGGTGGCTGAGAGATACCAGCGACGGTATTCTTCGCCGTACAAGCGGTCCAGATCAGAAATGACGGCATCGGCCATCGCCGGATCCGCTTTCGCGAGCGTTTTCGCGACCGCAGCGCCGAGGCTGCCGCCGTGCCGGGTGAAGGCCGATCTTTTCAGGAAAGGAAAGCGCTGCCTGGAGAGGCGTCCCACGGCATTGTAAACCGCTTTCCCTCGGAGTTCCCATAGTCCGGCATAGGTCGCCGAATGTGCCTCCAACAGACGTGCAAGGCCGTTTTCATAGCGGATGCAAACGTCTTCCTTCCGCCCGACTGCCTCTACGCCCGCCAGGAATTCCGCGAACCAGGATGCCCGGAAAACCGACGGTTTCAGGCCGATGAACCACGACTGCAGATGCCGCCCGTGCCGGGAAGGATTGAGCGCAAACCCGAAGGCATCCGTACCCAGCGCCTCCATCCGCAGCAGATAAGGTTCCAGCGGCTGCAGCGGCCCAACGACCGAATCGTTTACCAGATAGACCACGTCATACCCGGACAAATCCGCCTGTTGATACGCCCGCTTGTAAGAGCCGAAATCGTACTCCCCATGCCGGGAAGCTGTATAGGAAACCACCAGCGGGGCGAGTTTATCCTCCTCTCCGGCCTGCAGGGCGCAGTCCGCCGCAAGGACAATGTCACCGAGGGCATGCAGCGCCTCCAGATAACGAAGCACCGCCTCCCCCACCACCCCCTGCGGGTCATAGTATGCGAACAGGAACAGGCGTGTCATCGGTACGGAGCGAGGAGATGGTCGGCGAAGGAACCCGGAACAGGGTTCGATGCCGAAGGGAATTTGTAATCGAGTTTCTGGAAAAGGGCCTTCGCGCAAACCGCGTGTACGAGCGCCTCGTCATAAGGCTGGTCCGCATAATCGTACCACAGGACATGCGTCGGATCCTGGACCAGGGACGGCATTCCTGCATACAGCGCCGCAGCGCGCGGATTGGCCTCCACCGCCTGCGAAAAAAGCAGCTGGTGTACGAAATAGTCCACCGTGGAATCCTCTGCGGCCCAATAGGCAAGGATGGCTTCCCGCCAGACCTTGACGAGGTAGGCACCCTCCGCAGCCCTGATGAAGCAGTTCTGGATGCCGCTGTAGGCTCCGAGACCGACTTCCCCGCCTTTATACACGAAAAAATCGGTCTCCCAGACCCAGGCAGGCAGGGGTGCGTCCAGGTAGCAGGTCGCGTCCATCCACACCCCGCCATAGCGGTAAAGGAGTTCCACACGGCAGATATCGGCGAAATGCGCCGCCCGCATCTTTCCCGATTTCCAAAGCGAGACAATCCGTTCCGGAAGCGTGATCCAGTCGAAGACGGTCTGTCCGTTCAGCACCACGAGTTCCGCGCCGGCGTACTTCCGAATGCTGTCCAGGCAGGCCCGCACGACGGGGGGCGCCTGTTCCTGTCCCTGCAGCCACAACGTGAACACACGGCGGGGCGCCGTGCGGTCGGGCTGGTCCTCCTGGACAGCGCACGCGGCCGATACATAGAGCCGAAGATATGCCTCCGAGGCTCTTCGGATCGCCCGCCCGCGCGCCTGCCGGCGCGCCTGGCGGGAACGCCAGAGCCAGTTGCAAACGTGGCCGCCCAGAATCACCCGGGTGAAGTACAGGAACCTTCTCATCGATAATGGGTCAGCAGGAAAAGCTTGATGATCGACTGGCGGATCTTGCCGATGTGGTAGCCGGGCGTAATGGGAATTGCGCGGACGGATGAGGCCAGGAACGGATACTCGGTGAAGAGGTTCCGGTCCTGCGAATAGCCGGCCCAGGCGGCACGGAGGAAGATTTCCTCCCGGAGGTCTGATACTGGCGACGGGTCCTGCCCCTGGAAATGGAGATACAGGTCCAGCAGGTTCCGGGCGGAGTTGCCGCGCCGGATCTTCTGCGGTGCCCGCGTCGCTGATCCGGAGACGGCCCGATCATAATGGTAGAGGCCTTCCTTCAGATGGACGATCTTCCGTGCCTTGTACAGGATCTGTGAGCTGAAAACAATGTCTTCATGCATCGCATACTTGGGAACAAAAACGCCGTCGTAAAGGCTTAGGCGGCAGAATTTGTTCCACACGTACCCATAGGATTCATATGTATAGAGCCGATGCCGATAGAGGTCTGGATCCGAAACGGAACTGTCTTGCTCGCTGTCCAGCTTGCTCCGGTTCGGATACTCTTTCCAGAAATCGTAAACAACGATATCGGCTTCCGTTTCCACCGCTTTCCGAACGAGTTTTTCCACGGCCGCAGGCTCCAGCCAGTCGTCGGAATCCACATGCAGTACATACTCCCCTTTCGCGGCATCCAGGCCGGTCTTGCGGGCATGCGGAAGGCCGCCGTTCTCCTTGGAGATGATCTGGACCCGCGCCTGCAGCGCCGGATCCTGCTTCTCCAGGATGCCGCGGAGGAACTCCACCGTCCGGTCCTTGCAGCCATCGTCCACGAAGATAAACTCGATGTGCGGATAGGTCTGCGCAAAAAGGCTCTCCGCGCAGCGGGTAATATAGTTTTCGACACCGTACATCGGCACGATGACAGAGACGAGCGGGGTATTCGAAGCGGTGTTCATAGTCCAAGGGAAGCAAAGCGGTCCGGAATCCGGACCACGAGTTTGAGGCCGGCCATGGCCGGTTTGTTCCAGGCATACGGCGGACGGCATACGGTCTGGAAGCGACGGGCGAACCGGGTCCACCGGTCGAAGTCCAGGGCCTTTTTCCGCGTCACCAGCCGGATCGTGCGGGAGCGCTTGTCCAGGTGGCGCTGCCAGCCCTGCGCGAGCCGGTCCGTATCGGCGAAGCGATCCTGCAGCTGCTTCATGTCGAAGTAGCCGAAATGGAACAGATATAAGTCTTTGATGATATGCAGGTTATGGCCTTCCACGCGATGGAAGCCACTGCCCCAGCGAAGAGGCTTCCCCAGGACCGAGGCTTTCGTATACCGGGTGCCCAGCTGCGCGTAATGGCGCTGCTCCAGAAAAGGACGGTCCGCCGTGATGTCCGCCTCCTCGCCCAGCTTCTGGCCGACGTCCAGCCCCAGGCCGGAAACGGCCGTGCGGACGTCCAGGCCCGACAGGAATTCCGCGAGCCCGACGCCGAGCTTGGGGTCCACAGCGAGCATCTCGTCGGCATCCGTGCCGATGACAAGGTCGTAACCTTCGGCAAACAGCCGCGCCGCCTCGTCGGAAATCCGTTCGATCCGCCCCTTGTCGGCCCGAGCCACCTGCCCGCCTACCCGGTCACAGGGAATCACATGGGCCTTCGGGCACCAGTCCGGAAGGGGCTGGTCGCGCCCGTCCAGGAGGATGTAGAGGTTCTCCTCCCCGAGTTGGCCGCCGTACCAGGCGGTCCATTTCCGGAGGTAGAACGCGTCGCCGCGCACCATGGTGATGGCCGCGATCCGCTTCATCCGCGTAAGTATTTGGCCGTGAATGTATCGCCCTTCGCCGCCAGGTCCTCCGGCGTGCCGGCGAAGACCACTTCGCCGCCCCGGTCGCCCGCGTCCGGACCCAGGTCGATCACCCAGTCCGCGCTGCGGATGACGTCCAGGTTGTGCTCCACCACGACCACCGAATGGCCGCGGGAGAGCAGGGCGTCGAAGGCTTTCAGGAGTTTCTCCACGTCGTAGAAATGGAGGCCCGTCGTGGGCTCGTCGAACATGAACAGGATCTTGTCCTTGCGCGGCTTGTCATCGCTCTTGCTCAAGCTCAGGAAGTACGCGAGTTTGATGCGCTGGCTCTCGCCGCCCGACAGGGTGCTGGAGGGCTGTCCCAGCTTGATATAGCCGAGGCCCACGTCCACGAGCGGCTGCAGCTGCTCCGCAATGGACTTTGCCAGGTCCTCCGGCTGGGAAGAGAAGAAGGCGATGGCCTCCTCCACGCTCATGTTCAGGATATCGTCGATGTTCTTGTCCTTGTACCGGACTTCGAGGATCTCGGGCTTGAAACGCTTGCCGCCGCAGGACTCGCACACCATCGTGACATCGGCCATGAACTGCATCCCGATCTTCACGAAGCCGTCGCCCTGGCATTCCGGGCAGCGGCCGCCCTCCTGGTTGAAGGAGAAGAAGGACGGGGTGAAGCCGTTGATCTTCGCGAACTGCTGGTCGCTCAGGAGCTTGCGGATATCGTCATAGACCTTCAGGTAGGTGACGGCATTGGACCGGGAACTCTTGCCGATGGGGTTCTGGTCCACGTACTCCACGCGGGTGATGCGGTCCAGGTTGCCGGACATGCCCTTGAAGGTGCCGGGCAGGTCACCGGTCTCGTTGATGCGGCGGTGCAGGGCCGGGTACAGGATATCGCCCACCAGCGAGGACTTGCCGCTCCCGGACACGCCGGTAACGACCGTCATCACACCCAGCGGGAACTGTACGTCGATGTCCTTGAGGTTGTTCTGCATGGCCCCGTTCACGGTGATGGAATACTGCCACGGGCGCTTTGTGCGGATATAAGGCTTCCGTTCGCCGGTCAGGTACTGGAGCGTCAGCGAGCGCTTCAGCTCCTCCGGAGTGAACCGCTCCGCAACGCCCTGGAAAACGACCTCACCGCCATGCACACCGGCTTTCGGGCCCATGTCGATGAGGAGGTCCGCCGCGCGGATGATCTCCGGGTCATGTTCCACCACGACAACGGTGTTGCCGATGTCGCGGAGGCGTTTGAGAACGGCGATCAGGCGGTCGGTATCCCGGGGATGCA
>JAEEGK010014688.1_pt1 | contig 17461 bp, 13 predicted proteins | sample 8958771 | NCBI WGS metagenome assembly JAEEGK01 (sample SAMN16246547, study PRJNA631951) | gut metagenome | biome: gut microbiome; feature: rumen; material: SC-attached | host: Bos | place: Iran: Karaj | collected 2018-10
GCTACCTAAGATACGAAAAAAGGACCCACAAGGGGTCCTTTTTCGTATCGGGGTAGCCAGATTCGAACTGACGACATTCTGCTCCCAAAGCAGACGCTCTACCAGGCTGAGCTACACCCCGAAGTGCTCGCAAATATAGCAAAGATTGCAGCAAAATGAGCACCTAAATAAAAATTTTTCATAAATCCTTATAAAAAGTGCTCAGGCAGGTGCTATAAGTGCTTTATCGACGATTTGTTACTTTGAAATGCAACGGATGGAATAAGCGAAGTAGCCGCGGATCAGCGATTCCTTGTCCAGCTCGTACTGCTTCGAAAGAATCCAACCATAGTAAAGCATGCTGCTTTCGCCCCAGAAATAGGCTTTAGTCCCTTCCCCATCGCATTGGCCAGTCTTGGCTCTGTAACCAGCCGGGAGTGCAGAAAAACCACTAGCATTCGTTGCCGAAATATTGTCTTCCCAAACGCCGACTGCACGTAAAGGAGCGTTCGCATCGCTCACGCCGTATGCAGATTTCACCGCATTTCGCAAAGCGGACCATTCCTCCTCCGTGGGGATTCGCCAACCATCGGGGCAAGCTTTAATCGCATCATCTTCTTGATACAATCGTCCATACTTTTCGCAGTTGGCCGGAATATCGTCATAGCAGAACGTTGAATCTAAAACAACCGAACCGTCCGTGCTCTTGGAAAAGTTCAGATTTTCAGCCATCCAAGTCTTTCCGCCGATTTCAATAGTCTTGTAACTTTTGCCATCGCGAGCATCTTGCAATGTTCCATACTTTACGTTCGAGACCGACGCACTGGAGGCAACGGACGGGCTCGAAACAATGGACGAACTAGAAATTCCCCCATTCTCTTCGCAAGGCGGCATGTCGATTTCAATGAGGGCAGCCCCTTCGCACTTGTAGAAAATCTGCAAATCCAAGTTGTAATAGGTCATGCTGTTCGGGCAACTAATTTTAAAGTTTTCAACGCTCTTGAGCGTGACCTTCGCCATGCCATCTTTGTAGCATTGTGCAGCACTGCTCGATGATGGTACATTTTTTGCATCGCTGCTACTAGACACCGATCCTTTTTGCACATCGCCTGTTTCGCTGTTGCTCGATTGTAAATTTGCATTTTCACTGGAACTGCTTGACAATTCTACCACCATATTAGGACCGCTACTAGAACTATCGTCGCAAGCGAGCATCAGAAAAGAAAGCCCAAAAACAACAGAACTAGCCAAAGACAATTTACGAATATTCATATATCCACCTTTTAACAAATTAGTTAACCAACAAAATTTACAAATAAAAATCAAACCAACACAATTTTATTTGCATCAAAATGTGTTTTTGAAAAAAATTTGCCTTTTTGTGCAGTGAAACTATTGACAATTGCCCAATTGTGCATTATATTTTGTATAGTAAAATTCCAGAACCCTTTATGACGAGAGGCACAAAATGGAAAAATTCAATGAAGTCCGCAAAGACATGACGGCACGTCAAGAAGAAGTCTATGAATACATCAAGAAGTATTCTAAAGAAAACCGCATGCCGCCAACAGTCCGCGAAATAGGCAACCACTTCGAAATATCTTCGACGAACGGGGTCCGCTCCATTCTCGCAGCCCTCATCAAGAAAGGCTACATCAACCGCTCTCCGCGTCTAAGCCGCGGCATCGAGATTGTCGATACCGACAAAGAATCAAGCAAGAACGCTCCAAGCAATACGATCGAGATTCCTATCGTTGGCCGCGTTGCCGCCGGTACGCCGATTCTTGCGGTCCAGAACCTCGAAGGCACCGTCACCATCGACAGAGATTTCCTCGCCTGCCGCAGTGACGTATTTGCACTCCGCGTCAAAGGCGACTCCATGATTAATGCGGGCATCTTTGATGGCGACCTGATTTTCGCTCGTCAACAGAAGACTGCAGACCGTGGCGAAATCATCGTTGCTCAAATCGACAACGAAGCTACAGTCAAATATTATCATCCAAGTTCAGACCATGTCGAGCTTCGTGCGGCAAACCCGAAATACAAGCCGATTATCGTGAACAACAAAAAAGACTTTTCCATTGCTGGCCGCGTCATCGGCGTCATGAGAAGAGTCAACTAATTTATTCTAATCATGCAAAAAACCGAAGCCTAACGCTTCGGTTTTTAATTTATTCATTTTTTTGATTCTCACCGCACCGGTTGATCCCCGGGCTCCGCTTCAAAACGGGAATGAAGAACCATTAAGCATCGAAATCGGCGAGTTCTTCTTCGGCTTCCTTCAAGTCAGCGGCGTCTGGCCCTTCGATTTCATCGTCATCCGCTTCGTCCAAAGAGTCACCGCCCATGGCGCCCAGCTGGTATTCCACCTTGCGGGCTTCCTTGGACTGGCCCAAGTGCAAAATCGTGGCACATTCTTCACAGTAGCCGAGATGCTTATCGACCCAGAATTCCGGCGAAACGAGATTTCTGTTGCAGCGCGTGCAAATCTGCGTAGCCGCTTCACGCGTGAAGGCTGCATTCTGCTCTTCGAGTTCCTTCAAGATGCGTTCCGTCAGTTCTTCCTGCGTTTCTTCGGCGAGGGAAATCTTGTGACGGATGGCAGAAGTCGGCTTCTTTTCGAGGCTCTTCATTTCTGAAGTCACCTTCTTCTTGTTTGCACGTTCTTCCTGTTCGTCAATTTCGACAAACATGATAAACTTGCACGGCTTCTTTCCGCCTTCCAGCAAAACAGAATAAGGGTACTCGACTTTCGAAGAAGACTTCTTTGCCTCATGCTTGTCATGCGTTTCAACAGGCTCCGGAGCTTTTACCGTTTTCTTTTCGGCTTCCTGATCGACCGGCTTCTTTGCAGCAACAGGAGCGCTTGCCTTTTCATCCTTTGAAGAAGCAGCCGCGACTGCCGGTTCAACTTTTTTGGGGGGGGCCGGTTTCTTGGAAACTTCGGCCTTAGAATCCTTTACGACAGGCTTTTTAGCAGGAACTACCGCAACACTTTCCTTTTTGGCAGGCTCCTTCTTTGCGGGAGCCTCCTTCTTCACGACAGGCTTCTTTGCAGGAGCAGCCTTAACCGGAGCCGCCGGTTTCACCGGTGCAGGCTTTTTAGCCGGAGCTTCTTTTGCAGGAGCAGCCTTTTTTGTCGGTGCTGCCTTTACAGGCTTCGTTTCGGGAGCCTTCTTCGGAGCCGGCTTTGCAGTTTTCTTTTCAGAAGCACTCGCCTTTGCAGGCGCCTTTGATGTCGTTTTTTTAGAACTCATATTTACTTCTTTTCCACGATTGTAATGTTCAAAATCGGATCGTTCATATCAATGCGGCAGACCGCGTCATGACCTTCGATAACTTTACCAAATACGGTATGCTTCCCGTCCAAATGCGGCTGAGGAAGGTGCGTGATAAAAAATTGCGATCCACCGGTATTGGGCCCCCGATTCGCCATGGAAATCACGCCCGTCTCATGCTTGAGGTCGTTCATTTCGTCATCAATGGTGTAACCAGGACCGCCCGTTCCATCTCCGTTCGGGTCACCACCCTGAATCATGAACCCCGGAATAACGCGATGGAAAAGCAGACCGTTGTAAAATCCCTTGTTTGCAAGATCGACAAAGTTCGCAACAGTATTTGGAGCAGCCTTGAAGTTCAAATCGACAACGATTTTCCCCTCGTGAGTTGTAATCTCAGCAAGAATTTGGGAAATTCCCTTATAGTCCTTGTTGAATTTTTTCCCTTCTGCAAACACATTTGCGGCAAGGCACATAAACAGAGCACTGATAATATACTTTTTAAACAAAACTCAACTTCCAATGTTATATCGTTTTGAAAGAACCAATTGTCAACAAGAATATAGTTTTTTTTTGAAGGCTTCACAGCGTGTTCCAAAAAACAGGCACAAGATTTCTATATTTAGGCAAAAACTCATCAACATTTTAATATGCCGCAAAATAACAATATCCGTAATTTTAGTATTATAGCCCACATCGATCACGGCAAATCCACTCTCGCCGACAGAATGATTGAACTGACCAAGACGGTTTCCAAGAACGAAATGATGAACCAGCTCCTGGACGATATGGATCTGGAACGCGAACGCGGCATTACGATTAAGGCACACGCCATCCGCATGGTCTATGAAAAAGACGGCGAAGAATACATCTTGAACATGATCGACACCCCGGGGCACGTGGACTTCACGTACGAAGTCAGCCGTTCCCTCGCCGCATGCGAAGGCGCGATTCTCGTGGTGGATGCAAGCCAAGGTATCGAAGCGCAGACGCTCTCGAATCTTTACCTCGCCATCGAAAACGACCTTACGATCATCCCGGTTTTGAACAAAGTAGACCTTCCGGGTGCTCAGCCCGACCACATTGCCCAACTCGTCGGCGATTTGCTCGGTTACGACCCGGACCAGATTCCGCGAATTTCTGCAAAGACGGGCCTCAACGTAGAACAAGTGCTCGACAAGATTGTCGATGAAATTCCTGCCCCGAAAGGCGATGCGAACAAACCGCTCAAGGCTCTCATCTTTGACTCCGTTTACGATTCCTACCGCGGCGTGATCAACTACATCCGCATTGTCGAAGGGACGCTCAAAGCGGGCATGAAAATCCGCATGATGAAGACCGGCGGCGAATACGTTGTCACGGAAGTCGGTACATTCAGCATGCGTCGCGACCCGCGTCCGGAACTGACCGAAGGCATGGTCGGCTACGTGCTCGCGAACGTCAAGACGATTAGCGACGTGAAAATCGGCGATACGCTAACGGATGCAGCAAACCCAGCCGCAGAACCGCTCCCGGGCTACAAGGACGTGCTCCCGATGATTTACTCGGGTATCTACCCCATCGACCCGGAAGACTACAAGGACCTGCGCGAAGCCCTCGAAAAGCTAAGACTCAACGACTCTGCCCTCTGCTGGGAACCGGAAACCTCCGAAGCGCTCGGCTTTGGCTTCCGCACGGGCTTCCTCGGACTTCTGCACATGGAAATCGTGCAGGAACGTTTGGACCGCGAATTCAATGTGGACATCATCACGACCGTACCGAACGTGGAATACCATGTGTATATGAGCGACGGCACGATGGTGAAAATCGAAAGCCCCTCCAAGCTCCCCGACGCTAGCCGCTACGACTACATCGAAGAGCCATACGTCAAAGCACAAATCTTTACGCCAAAAGAATACGTCGGCGCCATGATGACGCTTTGCGAAGAAAAACGCGGCACGTTCGAAACAATGGAATACATCGACGAATCGAAGGTCATCCTCAAGTACGACCTCCCGCTTGCCGAAATCATGTTCGACTTCTACGACCGCCTCAAGTCGCTGAGCCGCGGCTACGCTGGCCTCGACTACACGCCAAGCGAATACAAGCGCAACAACCTCGTTAAGCTCGACATTCTATTGAACGGCGACCCGGTGGACGCCTTCTCCGTGATTATCCACCGCGACAAGGCGCACACCTACGCAAACGCCATCTGCGTGAAGCTCAAGGACCTCATTCCACGCCAGCAGTTCGACGTGGCCATCCAGGGCGCTATCGGCGGAAAGATTATCAGCCGTTCTACCGTGAAGGCAGTCCGCAAGGACGTGCTTGCCAAGTGCTACGGCGGCGACATCACCCGTAAACGCAAGCTCCTCGAAAAGCAGAAAGAAGGTAAGAAGCGCATGAAGAGCATCGGCTCTGTCGAAGTACCGCAGAAGGCATTCCTTGCAGTGCTCTCGCTCAGCGACGATTCCACGGGCAATGGAGACTAGGCAATAGGAACTATACGCACACATGTCTGCATTGGATAGAAAAGTCAGGTCATTACAACGACGCCATTCCAGGGCGCACGTGTTTTTCCTCGTCTTTATACTCGGTGTAGTTCTAGCCATTATGATTGGCTTACGCTATTACGTCTTGGAGCCAGTCCGCATGCAAGACAGCTCGTTGTATCCCAAATTCCGCAAGAACAGCATTTTGTGGATGTGCAAACTCCCCCGCTGTACAGACCAAATCCAAGACGGGGATTTTGTATGGGGCGTGATGCGCAGTCAAGACGACATGGTACGTAAAGTTCTCGGCGGTCCAGGCGATTCGATTACCATCACAAACAACGGTAACGTCTATACCCCACACAGAAACTTCAAGTGGAAAGGCGAAGACGCTTTTATTGAAACTCGCAGCATCTATATCCCGCGTAAAGGCGACACCTTATTTTTCAGCAAACTAAACGATGTAGAGCAAGACTACCTGATTTCGCTAATGCACGAACAAAACGAAAAAATCTACATCAAGTCAAGCCTCTGGCAGGGCAACCGAGAAATGCCTATAGAACGCATTGGTTCCACCAAGCTCGGCAACCGTCTTGTAAGCTTACAAGAACTTGATTACATGCCTTGGCAGGACAGATACCTTGTCGAACTCCAGATATTCCAAGCAGAACCAGGGAACGCCCCCATTCACATCAAGCGAGAAATCTTCAACGGAAAGGATTCCTCAAAAATATCTTTTTACGTTGTTCCTGAAGATTGCTATTACCTCGTCTGCGAAAAAGCAAACCATTGTGCAGACTCCCGCGAAGTCGGTTACTTCACCAAGAGCCGCCTCCTTGGCCGCGCAAACAAAGCTGCAAACAAAATTCAAAAGCAAGTGGACAACCAATTTTCACGAGCCAAAAGATTCGTGAAGATGGTCATGAAGAGCAAATAGTAATCCATACTTCATCACCAAAACTTAAAGTTCTTAAACTTCCACATAATCGTCAAGCGAATTAAATTCCAAAGGCGAAGCCATTTATTTCTTTGTCTTAAATTCATATTCTAGACAATCCGTTTTAATAGGCAAAATCTAGAATCCTTACGTGCAAAAAACGAAAAATGGCTTGATTTGGCAAACAGTAGCTAGCAAAAATGCAAAAAAAATTGCATTTGCTCACACTTTTCAATAGCGATTCAAATAACGACTCAAGTCTACAGCAAAACAAAAACGCACCCGTTTTACCGAGTGCGTCTTAAAATTTCGCTAAGGCGAGTCGCGTTTTACCGCAAGCCCTCAATTAGTCGAGCGTGTGGACCAAGAGACCGTCACGGAGCTTCGGTTCGAACCAAGTGCTCTTCGGCGGCATGATAGCACCAGCGTCGGCAATGCTCATGAGCTGGTCAAGAGTCGTCGGGTACATTGCAAATGCGCAAGCGCATTCACCGCTATCGACGCGCTTTACAAGTTCGCCGAGGCCGCGGATGCCACCGACAAAGTCGATGCGCTTGGATGTACGCGGATCGTCGATATCGAAGAGCGGCTTCAACACGAGCTTCTGGAGGAGAGCCACGTCGAGGCTATCGACCGGACCAAGATTCTTGAGGAACTTGTCCTTGAACGTGCAAGCATACCACTTGCCGCCCATGTAGAAGTTCACCTGATTCTGCTTAGAGGGGCTCTGCATAGAATCGAGTTCAGCGATATCGAACACCTTCTTCAATTCTTCCATGAGCTGTTCCGGAGTACGGCCGTTCAAGTCCTTCAACACGCGGTTATAGTCCAAAATCTTGAGCTGCGTGCTCGGGAAGAGAATCGCGAGATAACGGTTGTATTCTTCGTTACCCGTGTTGTTCGGGTTCTGTTCGGCACGGTAGCTAGCGGCACGGGCACCAGCGGCACTGCGGTGGTGACCGTCGGCAATGTAGCTCACCGGAACAGATTCAAAGGACTTGCGGATAGCTTCGATTTCGGCATCGTCATCGATGACCCAAACCGTGTGGCCAAAGCCGTCGCCCTTGCTCACGAAGTCATAAACAGGCTTGCGCTTGGTCACAGCGCCGAATACGTCGAACTGGCCCTGGTCGCGATAAGTGAGGAACACCGGACCGGTATTGGCGTTCGTAGCAAGCACGTGGCGCAAGCGGTCTTCTTCCTTGTCTGCACGGGTAAGTTCGTGCTTCTTGATAATGCCGTTGAAGTAGTCGGCTGCCGGAACACAGCACACAAGACCGTACTGTTCGCGACCGTTCATCGTCTGGCGATACACGTAAAGGCAAGGCTTCTTGTCAAAAGCGATTACGCCATCTTCAATCATCTTGTCGAGGTTTTCACGAGCGTGGGCATAAACCTTCGGGTCGTAAGCGTCAACGGAATCCGGGAGTTCCAGTTCGGCACGGGTCACGCGCAAGTAAGAATGCGGGAGCCCCTCGGCCATGGCCTTGGCTTCGGCGCGGTTCATCACGTCGTAAGGGAGCGCAGAGATAGTCTCGGCTTCAGCCGGGTTCACCGGACGCAAAGCCTTGAACGGGAAAATGTGCATCATAGGTTTCTTTCCTTTGTGAGCTTCTTTGATTAAAACTTCATCTTCGGCAATCAAGTTATGGATATAACCCGTCTTTGCCTCAATCCATTTTTTCTTTCTGTAACTTACGATGAAATAAGCTAGAAAAAAGAAGATGGCTCCACCAATCGCGGCAACAATTGTGATGCCAATCATGAACGCTAACAGGTGGTCCGCCGCGTCATTCCACAAGTGGGCAAGCACCGAAGTAAAGTTTTTGAAAGAAAGCCCCTGAAATTCTTCGAGAAAATCAAACTTGATTGCGGCCGGATGAACAATGTCGCAGCCGATCATGTAGCCTGTCGGATAGAAAAAACCGAACTGGGTCAGCGGATTTGCAACAAACGATGAAACAATTCCCGGAACCTTCGGAAGCCTGAAAAGGGCGCAGAAAGCAACCGTCAGGATAATAGCAACGCCGATTGTAGGCCAAATGCCGATAAAAACGCCAGCAGCAACAGACCAGGCGACCTGTACGGCATCCTGACGACGCGGGAACATTCGATTGTAATAAATACGGCTCAAACGCTTGTACTTTGATTCGGACCGTGTTGATTTTACCATATCACCTCATTAATTTTACGAGCCAAAGATAGAAAATTTTAACATTCAAAATCAAGTTTTTTATTTGATATCAAAGAAGGATATGACCCAGCACACAAAACATAGACGCATCCCCCTTTTTCGCCTTTTTCCTTATCTCAAGCCACCAGCCACTAACCACTATTTTTTAAATTGAGGGCCATGCAACACTTAATTTCGAAAGAAGGCTTTGAAAAGTTCAAGGCGGAATGGGAACAGCTCAAATACGTAGAACGACCTGCAATGATCAATCAGGTCCAGGCCGCCGCCGCTGAAGGCGACCGCAGCGAAAACGCCGCCTACACCTACGGCCGCATGCGCGTGCGTGAAATCGACCGCCGTTTGCGCGAGCTCGACCGCATTCTGGACGGTGCTAAAATCGTCGAAAATGCAGCCACCAAGGACGGTTCCATCCGTTTTGGCGCCACCGTCAAGATGCTCGACAAGAAGACCAAGCGCGAAAAGGTCTACAGCATCGTCGGCGACAAGGAAATCGACCCGCTCCAGGGCCGCATCAGCATGAAATCGCCCATTGGCGAAGCGCTGCAAGGCAAGAAAGCAGGCGACGTCGTCGAAGTGCAAGCTCCCCGCGGAAAAATAACGTACGAGATTCTGGAAGTAACGTATGGATAATGTGAAATGTGGGATGTGTAATGAATAATTTCACTCTTCACATTCCACACTCCACACTTCACATTCCACATCGCACCGAAGGTGCATACCATGTTCATCGATACTCATTGTCATATTGATTCTTACGAGCGCCATGCGGGCGAAACTTTCGACGCGCTTCTCTCGCGATTCAATAACGCAAGCTTTGCCGATAATCTCAGCTCTGCAAAAGAAAAAGCGGCAGCTTCAAAAATTGTGCGCCCCGAAGCATTCATTCATGTGGCATGCGACCCCGCGGACTTCGAATACGCCCGCGAACTCAGCGAAAAGTACCCATTCGTCTATACCGCCTACGGCATCCATCCCGAATACGTCGAAACTGAAACCGCCGAAGACGAAGAGCGCATGATGGAATTTCTAAAGCACCCCAAGTGCATCGCCTGCGGAGAATTTGGCCTCGACTATCATTATGGTGCGGAAACTAAAGTAGCACAAGTCAAACTTTTCGAACGTCATTTACAGCTCGGCATCGAAAGCGGCAAGCCTCTCGTGTTGCACCTCCGCGAAGCCGATGACGACGCTCTCGCCGTACTCCGCGCCGCCAACTTGCACGACAGCAAAATCCATATCCACTGCTTTACCGGCACGCCCGATTTCGTCGAAAAACTCCTCGCCCTCGACGCTCAAATTTTCGTCGGCTTTACCGGCATCGTCACATTCAACAACGCCCAAAGCGTACGCGACGCAGCGGCCCTCGTCCCGCTAGAACAAATACTTTTGGAGACAGACTCCCCTTACATGGCGCCCGCCCCCTTCCGTGGAAAACCCTGCCATTCCGGCTATATTCCGTTCATCGCAGAGAAACTTGCCGAAATAAAAAACGTGCCTGTAGCGGAGTTCTACAAGCACTGTCGCGAAAATACGAGAAAGTGTTACGGGATATAATAGACGAAAGAACGCCCGCCATAGCGGGCTATAGACGAAAGAAGTTTACATCAAACAGCTCCGCACAGACTTATCTCACTAACCGGAATAAGGTCACTGAGCTTGCCGAAGTGAGCGATGATGTTTGAGGTCGGAACTTCGTGCCTTTGAGGTATGAGGAGATTCCCGCCGGAACAAGTCCGGGGCAGGCTCATTCAAGTCGGGAATGACAAGATTATAGAGAACGACAAGAAAACGGCGGTGCGGCTATACCGCAATTATAGTTAACATACAAAGCTAATCCTTATAAAAAAAAGATCCCGGAACAAGTCCGGGATGACAAATCACAAACAGCCAAAATTATTAAAAAGCCCATGGCTCAAAGCGAAGCGCCCTCAAAGTGCGTCAGCACGACCTCACTGCCCTATACTTCTACCGTTTGCGGAGGCATTTCCTGAGTCGGGACGTAATAATGGTCCCTCATGTACTCTAACGCCATTTCAGTATTGAGCGGTTTGCTGAAGTAGAAGCCTTGAATCAAGCGGCAACCTTCACGATAAAGGAAGTCCAGCTGTTCCTTGGTTTCGACACCTTCTGCAATGAGATCCAAGTTCAAAGACCTTGCAATGCCAATCACCATGCGGGCAAACGAAGCATCTTCTTCATTATCCGCCACGTGATCCACGAAATACTTGTCCATCTTGAGCGTATGCACCGGGTAACGCTTCAAGTACGAAAGCGAACTATAGCCCGTGCCAAAGTCATCAATCGAAATCTGGATGCCCATGTTCGAAAGGGCTCGCATAATTTCAATCGTCTTGTCGGCTTCGCTCATCGCGGTATATTCCGTGATTTCAAGCTTCAAGTTACGCGGATTCAAATTCGTTTCCGTCAGCACGCGACGCACGTCTTCGACCATGGAATCCATCGAGAACTGCTTTGCGGAGAAGTTCACCGCCACCTGGATGTCCTTGAATCCCATATCGACCCATTGCTTCGTCTGCTTGCACGCCATTCGCAAGATGAGCGCGCCCATCGGCACAATAAGCCCCGTTTCTTCTGCAATCGGGATGAATTCCGCCGGCGAAATGATGCCGCGTTCCGACTGGTTCCAACGCACAAGCGCTTCAAAGCCCACAATCTTGTTGCCCGCGCGAATATCGACAATCGGCTGGTACATCAGCACAAATTCTTGAGCCTGGATAGCCCTGCGAATTTCAAATTCGAGCTTGTAAAGCTTCATCGCCTTTTCGCGAATGCCGCCGCTAAAGAACTGGATGCCGCCATGGTTGATGCCCTTCTTCATATCGCGAAGGCTCGCGTTTGCGTTCGCAAGAATATCCTCGACGCAATCGACATCCTGATTGATGACAATGGACATCGAAACGCTGATGTACAAATCCTTGCCATCCAGAGGAATCGGAGCTTTTACCTTGTTATGGATATTGCGGACAAGCGGAATCAAGTCGTCGTTCGGGTCGCGGCTCTGGATGTTATGCAAGATAATCGCAAACACGTCAGGTCCAATACGAGCGACACAGTCATCCGGACGGTCAACAGATTTAAGGCGGTCCGCAACCGTGCGGAGAACGTTATCGCCAATTTTGATGGAATAAGAGGCATTGATGGCACCGAAGCTATCAATATCCAAAAGAGCGACCGCAAAGACATAGTCGGGGCGTTTTGCCGCCATATCGACATCATTTTTCAGTTTTTCCAGGAAATACTTGCGGTTATAAACGCCTGTCAAAGCATCTTGATAAACATAATTGTAATTATCGCGTTCTATAGACTTGTGATCGACCATTTCTGCCAAAGAACCGATAACACGAATCGGACGCCCCGTTTCATTACTCTGGACACGCCCGCTAATCACAAGCTTCGCATTCTTCTTGTCGGCATCAAGCAAAGTCAAGTTGCAAGAGAAAGTTCCTACAGTCTGCAAAGCCTTATTCAACTGTTCACGGAAAACATTCCAATCACTTTCAATGACGCGGTTTTTCAAAGGTTCAAACGAATCCTCAAGATTGGAACTTTCGGCAGCGAGCATTTTTGCAATGCGGTTCGACCAATAAACCTTCCCTGTCGCCACATCAAAAGTCCAAAACCCATCCGATGCGACATCAATCATCATCTGGAACATTTCATCCTTTTCGAGAAGGTCTTTTTTCAAGTCTCGAATAGGTTCGACAACCTTAGGTTCCGGAATTTCCACGTCATTGCGAATCTTTTTGCTATGATCCGACGGGAACTTGTAAAAAAGAGCAACATACGCCAAAAATATAATAGACAAAAAGTAAGGTATAAAATTTAGAACTTGGTCGCTAAAATTAAAAATACTAGGAATTGCTTCAGCAAATAAGAAGCAAGCTAGCAATATCGCAAAGCGGAGCACTACATGTTCATCGAATAATCTCATGGCAACCCAATCTTTTAGTTTACATTTAAAATAATTAGAATAAAACAAAATGGAACAATACGAAATAAATTAGTAATGATTTTTTTACTCCAAGTTCTAGTATTCCAATTTGGAATACTATTTTGCGTTAAACAATAAGGACACTTGCAAATATTTCGCAAGTGCCCCTCCAAAGTCTTACTCCCAATATAGTATAAAAATTTCAGAAAATCAATAAATTGGAAAAAATGAAACTTTTTCGTTGTAAAAAGAAAAATAAAATAACAACAAATATTAATGAAAACGAGCAACGGCGCGGAGTTTGTGATGACAATCACTTCGTTTACTAACAAAAGAAACGCTTTTTTTGTGTTTTGAATCACAAGAAATTTGAGCTTTAAACCGCAAGCAATTTCAAATGAAAGGTATATTCGTTTTCCTCTTTGGGATGTAAAGTTTCGTAATATTTAGCACAAAAAAGTCCTTTTCAAGAATTTTACAAAAGCCAAAACGATGCATTTTGTTTCGTAAACTTTCATTTACGGTTTTAACAAAGAAAAGCCGTAAGAAACCAATCCCTTACTAGATTTTCTATCAGTTACAGGTAACCAACGAGGCAAAGCGTCAAAACCGCAACTATAATCGACGTATCGCGTTAAGCATGATCAAGCAAACAAAAGCAAAAAAGCGGCTGGCTTTAACCAGTCGCTTTTGCATTTCCATGCATTTAGCATTTGGAAAAGGAGGGTCTGTGAGCGAAAAACGCCTCGTATCAACGAGGCGTGATCGCGAGAGAATCCGCCAGCCTGCGCATTTCATCCAGATTCTAGCGGATTCGGTCGTATATTTCGGAGGGCGAAGCCTTCCCTAGTAAAAAGCGATGCCTTGCGTTAAGTAAGCCCGTGCAATCCGTGAGCAAAAGCCTCCGGCTTTTTTAGACGAAAGAACAGCCTTCGGCCTACAGACGAAAGACGACAACCATACAAGGCGAGCGACGCGACCAACGAAGTTGGGCATGGCCGAGCCGAATGATTGGGATTAGAGCTAAGCGATAATCCAAAGACGAAAGAAAAAAGTCCCCGGTTCTTTTACGAAACCAGAGACTTTTTAATGCATTTCACTTTTGGCATTTAGCCATTGGAAATGTAACTGGATCCTGCTCCTTCGAACCTAATTCAACTACGGCAGCAAGCTGCCTAGTTTCATATATCACGACCTACGGTCGCTCAGGATGACGCTTTGAATTAGCGGTTTCCCGTAAGCAAAAAAGAAACGCCTGGTATCAACCAAGCGTTTTTCTTTCCTTTGCAATTGCATTTGGAAAAGGAGGGTCTGTGAGCGAAAAACGCCTCGTATCAACGAGGCGTGATCGCGAGAGAATCCGCCAGCCTGCGCATTTCATCCTGATTCTAGCGGATTCGGTCGTATCCGTGAGCAAAAAGCCCCCGGCTCTTGCGAGACCGAGGACTTTTTGATTCCAAAGCATTTAGCATTTGGAAAAGGTAGGTCTTAGGGAGGGCGAAGCCTTCCCTAGTAAAAAGCGCGGCTTTGCGTTAAGCAAAGCCAAGCTAATTACACCGCGCCCTGCCACTTCATGGCATCGGCAACCTTGAGGAAGCCAGCGATGTTTGCGCCCATGACGAGGTTGCCCTTCTGGCCGTACTTGACAGCGGCAGAGGAAGCAGCGGCGTAGATGCTCTTCATGATGCCTTCGAGCTTCTTATCGACCTCTTCGAAAGTCCAAGAGAGACGTTCGGAGTTCTGAGACATTTCGAGGCCGGAGGTAGCAACGCCACCAGCGTTAGCAGCCTTGGCAGGTCCAAAGAGAACGCCAGCCTTCTGGAAAGCTTCGATAGCTTCCGGAGTAGAAGGCATGTTTGCACCTTCGGCAACGGCCTTCACGCCGTTAGCGATAAGAGCCTTTGCACCTTCGAGGTCGAGTTCGTTCTGAGTTGCGCACGGAAGAGCGATGTCGCACTTGACCGTCCAAACGCCCTTAGAACCTTCGTGGTATTCAGAACCCGGAACGAGCTTAGCGTATTCGCTGATACGAGCGCGCTTGTTGTTCTTGAGGTCGAGAACGACGTCGAGGTTGATGCCGTTCGGGTCGTAGATGTAGCCGTTGGAGTCAGAAACGGTAACAACCTTAGCACCGAGCTGCGTTGCCTTCTGGCAAGCGAACTGAGCAACGTTACCAGAACCAGAGATCACGACAGTCTTGCCTTCGAAGGAGTCGTTAGCGAGGTCCTTGAGCATTTCGCGAGTGAAGTAGCAGAGGCCGTAACCGGTAGCTTCGGTACGAGCGAGAGAACCACCGTAGGAGAGGCCCTTACCCGTGAGAACGCCAACCCATTCGTTGCGGATGCGCTTGTACTGACCGAACATGTAACCGATTTCGCGAGCGCCAGTACCCTGGTCACCAGCCGGCACGTCCGTGTCTGCACCGATGTGCTTGCAGAGTTCAGTCATGAAAGACTGGCAGAAGCGCATCACTTCGTTGTCGCTCTTACCCTTCGGGTCGAAGTCAGAACCACCCTTGCCACCACCCATCGGGAGCGTGGTCAAGCTGTTCTTGAAAATCTGTTCGAAGCCGAGGAACTTGAGCATGGAAAGCGTCACTTCGTTACGGAGACGGATACCGCCCTTGTACGGGCCAATAGCGGAGTTGAACTGCACGCGGTAGCCACGGTTGACCTGAACGTTACCCTTGTCATCGAGCCAAGGTACGCGGAAAGTGATCACGCGTTCCGGTTCGACGAGGCGGTCGATCACGCCGTTAGTTTCCCAAGACTTGTCCTGTTCGAGGACCGGGTCGAGGGATTCGAGGAATTCACGGACAGCCTGGTGGAAGAGAGCCTGGTCCGGATCGCGTGCGACGACCTTTTCATAAACCTTCTGAAGGTAAGCATTCTTAATTGCCATTTTTTATATCTCCGTTGAGAATTAGATTGTTAATGTTTTAACGCCTGTAAAGATAGTAAAGGGTGCTCCGAAAAAGTGAAAAAGGGGTAAAAATCTTCAATTTCTTACATTTTTGTAAGTTAGTTTTTCATCAGTTTTACCAATTGCTTTTTTTCGCAAAAAAACGAGGGTACACAAAGCAAACACTTACATTTTTGTAAGTTTATGCATTTCATAGAATTTAGTAAATAAAGTTTTACATTTATAACAATGTTTTTCTTTATAAAAGAAGGCGCCCCCGGTACAGAGACCGGGGTGACAGTGCAAAAAAAGCCCGCTCGAAAGCGGACTTTTCATATTTCAATTAGATTTCCATGAAGGCTTTGAGGTCGCCCATACGCCGCTTGGCGTATTCAAGCCCCATGTTGTAGGATTCATCGAGTTCGTTACGATCCGTTGCAAAGAGGTCGCAGACTTCCTTTTCCGGGCGGAAAATCAAAATCTTGCCAGCCTTTTCAAGCTTTTCCATCTCAGCAAACATCTTCTCGTAACGCTTGTAGCGCAACATGAGCGCACGGAAGAAATCCGGATACTTGCGCTTGAACATCGGATTCAAAATCACACGGTACTTGCGGAAGTCCGTCACGATTTCGCCGGGATAATGCGTCGAAACCACAACAACCTTGTCGCAACCCTTTTCGAATGCACGCTGGAACGGAATCGGAGAAGTCACGCAGCCATCAGCATAGTGCTTGCCGTCAATCTGCACCATCGGGAATAACATCGGAAGTGCACTGCTCGCATTCACAATATCGAGCAAACGCTTTTCGCTCATGTATTCCTGGAAAAATTCCGAACGCCCCGTTTCGAGGCATGTCAAGCCAAATTCGCATTCCACGCCAGAACCAAAGAACAGGTGGAAATCAAACGGCATATCGCCATACGCGGCATTGTAATGAAGCGCATAGCATTCCTTCTGGATTCCATCAAAAATGCGGTGTGCCTTATCGCTCCCCTTCTGGATTTTGGTCGGCTGGATAATATAGCGGAAACGGTCGCGCTGGCGCGTAACAAAGTTCATGGCCGCATGGCAACCTGCACTTACGCCCGAAATATACGGGAAATAAATACCTTCATCAAGCCAAGCGTCCAAAACACCTGCCGAGAATATCGTCTGACGCGAACCGCCTTCTAGAGCCAAGCCAATCTTCATTACTTGCTCTCCTCGGGCAAAACTTCTGCAGGCGTTTCAGCGGCAACAGGGAGAATCGCCCCCGTCTGGCCCAAAGCGCGCTGCTTGAGTTCCCAAACCTTCTGGCGGAAATATTCGCTGCGTTCTGCAAGATGCTTGGAAGACGGAATTCCCTTGACGCGTTCAATCTTTTCGGGTTCGTCCACCACAATCTGCGTGCGGTGACCCATCTTGTAAATGCCGTCAATGCCGAGAGAAAGGACCGGATAACCCGTACTGCGAGCGAGGAATGCAAAACCCGTCTTGAACTCGTTCAAGAGGCCATCGTAACGGCACTTGCCTTCCGGGAAAATAATAACGGAATTGCCCTTTTCGAGTTCCTTCTTGGCAAGGAGCGCCCATTCGGTATCGAGGTTAAAGCGGTCGCAAGGAATCACGTTCTTGAAACGCTTCAAAGCCCAGCTGAAATGCGGGTCTTCGACCTGGTCCTTAGCCACAACGATACTGCGCTTATGGAAGAACAGAGACTGCACCATCAAGGGATCAAGCATGCTCGTGTGGTTAGCAATAATAATCAT